>Ga0209417_1001159_pt1 | contig 50660 bp, 53 predicted proteins | sample RifGroF2_FD_184002 | JGI IMG/M metagenome (GOLD analysis project Ga0209417, IMG submission 184002) | Groundwater microbial communities from Rifle, Colorado, USA - Groundwater F2 (SPAdes) (version 2) | ecosystem: Environmental > Aquatic > Deep subsurface > Groundwater | place: Rifle, Colorado...
AAATCAAGAGGCTATTGAAGAATATAATAGACGCATTGAAGCCCAGGGAGTTTTCAGTGATGGCTTGAGGCAATTCTGATGGCTCAGTTCGATGTGTATTCAAACCCAAATCCTGTAACAAAACGTGCAATTCCCTATTTGCTGGACATACAGACAGACCTCTTGAACAACCTGGCAACACGCGTTGTTATTCCTCTCTATACAGTCTCTGCCATGGGCAAAGCTGCAAAACATCTGAACATCCAATTTTCCGTAAAACGGACCACTGTCATAATGTCAACGGCTGAATTGGCTGGAGTTGCGGTAAATAGCCTTGGGGATAAAGTATGTTCCCTCAAGGAACATCGTAACGAAATAATAGCTGCCATTGATTTCCTCGTAACCGGTTTTTGATACGTTCAGCAATCGGGTAGCCTGGGGGGGACTCCCCCAGCCACCACACCGCCATGAGTGATGGAGCCCTGTCGACAAAAAAAGCAACTGTAATTGGCTTCAAGAAAATATCTGATAATCCACAAGTGATTCCACGCGTTGAAGAAAAGGAAATCAGGGTGAAATACACGGAATAAGCTGATGCTTCTTGAAATTGGAAGCAAAGTTCAACCATCGGGTGGTGAGGTGATGCCCGCACGCGACACCTGATGGCCTTATCGGAGGATTCGCATGACACCAAACAAGAGAACGGTTGAGGCCTATATGGATGGCTTCAGGAAAACGGATTGTCCGCAGATTCTGTCCTGCCTGACCGACGACGTTGAGTGGGTGATTCCCGGTGCATTTCATGTCCAAGGCAAGGACGACTTCTCCAAACACATCGTCGATGAGGGATTTGCGGGCCAACCGCTGATTACCGTCAACCGTCTGACGGAGGAAGACAACGTGGTGGTGGCGGAGGGTTCCGTGCAAGCCCCCAAACAGGATGGTACTTTTCTGAACTTGGTCTTTTGCGATGTCTTCGACATGCGGAACGGAAAGATCCGGCGATTGGTCAGCTACCTCATGGAGACGAAATAAAGGCAGGGTCTGCACCTAATTGACTTTAGCCAACTTAGCACGCTTGCAACCCTGATCCGAAACGTGCCCTGGACTTCTACTTGACTCTACTACGCCATTGACGCATAACAATTCATGGTCATCATCGAAACCCCGATATTTACCAAACAGCTTTTATCCACCCTGTCCGACGAGGAATATCATGAAGGATGAACTTTTTAAGGAACTGCTGGCAAGTGTCAAACAAGGCGCAGAGATCATGAAGGGTACAATGCAGCCATCCAGGTCGTTTGAATTTCCAGAAACCGAGGTTCGCGCTTTGCGTGAGCAGTTCGGTCTTTCGCAGGATAAGTTTGCAGATCTTGTGGGAATCAGCGTGGGAACATTAAGGAACTGGGAACAAGGCCGCCGCAAACCGGAAGGCCCTGCACGTGTGCTTTTACAGGTCGCCTCCCGTCACCCCGAGGCACTTTTAGACATCGGAAGGGAACAACCCAAAAGAGCAGACCGCTCGCCATCGCACTCAACCGGACGCGCTAAAAAGCTGCGTGCCGCATAGTTACGGTGACGAAATTGCTCTCACTTGCAGGCGGCGGTTGACACCGGCCCGATGACATCACCATTCGTTTCAAATTGTACCAGTTGAATACAGGAGATAGAAAAACCGTATGAATAACACAGAGCAGCACAAACTTCCCCCCCAGAACCTGGACGCCGAGATGTCGATCCTGGGCGGGATACTGATCGACAACGACGCCATCAACCGGGTACTGGAAGTGCTGGTGGCGGAAGATTTCTACCGCGAAATCCACCGCAAGATCTTTCTGGCCATGATGGCGCTCTCCGACGTGCGCGAACCGTGCGACCTGATCACGCTGAGTTCGATGCTCCGCAAGCAGGGCGAACTGGAGGAGGTGGGAGGCGCCTCCTACCTGGTGACCCTGGTTGACTATGTGCCGACCGCGGCCAACATCTCCTACTACTGCAAGATCGTGAAGGAAAAGTCGATCAACCGCCGCCTGATCAGCGTGGCGACCGAGATCGCCACCCGCGGCTACGACGAGAAGTCGGATGTCAACGAGCTGCTGGACATGGCCCAGAAGCAGATCTACGAGATCTCCGAGAACAAGCTGCGCCCACAGTACGTGCAGGTCAAGGACATCATCAAGGACACCTTCAAGATCCTGCAGAGCCTGCACTCCAAGAAGGAGCTGGTCACCGGCGCCCCCACCGGCTATGTGGACCTGGACCTGATGACGGCTGGCTTCCAGCCGGGCGACCTGATCATCATCGCGGCCCGCCCCTCGATGGGCAAGACCACCCTGGCGCTGAACATCGCCGAATACGCCAGCGCCGACCCGCGTAACAAGAACAAGGTTCCGTCGGTGGTCTTTTCGCTGGAGATGGGCAAGGAGCAGCTGGTGATGCGTCTGTTCGCCTCGATCGCCCGGATCGACTTCGGCAAGATGCGCACCGGCCATTTCCAGGATTCGGACTGGCCGCGCCTGACCCGGGCGGCCGGCATCCTGCACGACTCCAAGATCTTCATCGATGACACTCCGGCCATCACGGTACTGGAACTGCGCTCCAAGGCGCGCCGCCTGAAGAGCGAGCACGATATCGGCATGATCATCGTCGACTATCTGCAGCTGATGCGCGGCGGCGCCAACTCCGAATCGCGCCAGCAGGAGATCTCTGACATCTCCCGCTCGCTCAAGGCGCTGGCCAAGGAGCTGCACGTTCCGGTGATCGCCCTCTCCCAGCTCAACCGCGAGCTGGAAAAACGGGCCGACAAGCGCCCGATGATGAGCGACCTGCGCGAATCGGGCGCGATCGAGCAGGACGCCGACGTGATCATGTTCGTCTACCGCGAATCGGTCTACTGCGACAACTGCCGCAAGCGTGATGGTTCCTGTACCCAGGGGCACGAGCGTAACGCCGAGGTAATCATCGGCAAGCAGAGGAACGGCGCGCTCGGCACGGTGCAGCTGGCCTTCTTCGGCGAGCATACCCGTTTCGAAAACCTGAGCGACCGCAACGATTAGTTTTAACAAAATAATTGCCGTAACAACGGAGGTCCGGCATGGCAGATCAAATCAAGAAGGGTTCCCTGGGCGATATCCTTTCCGCTTCGCAGATCATCAGCGAAGCCGATATCTCGCTGGCGCTGGATGAGCAGAAACGGACCGGCGCACGCTTCGGCGAGGCGCTGGTAAACCTGGGGATAGTCACGCAGGAAGACATCGACTGGGCGCTCTCGAACCAGCTCGACCTGCCCTACATCCGCCTGAAAAGCGACATGATCGACCCGGACGCGGTCAAGCTGATCCCGGCCGCCATGGCCAGGAAATTCAACCTGATCCCGCTGATCAAGGCCGGGGGCGAGCTGAACATCGCCATCGCCGACCCGCTCAACAAGCCGGCGATCGAGGCGGTCGAACAGCACAGCGGCTGCACGGTCAACATCTCGGTGGCGCTGATTCGCGAGGTCCGCGAGATGATCGAGATCTTTTACGGCAGTTCCGGCCGGGACAGCCTCGGATTCTCTTCCGGCGCCTTTGCGGAAAAGGCGCTGGATGCGATCAACGCGGATCTTTCCGGCGGGAAGTTGCTGGACTACCTGCTGATCTTCATCCTCCAGAACCGGCTCTCATCGCTGTCGCTGCAACCGCTGGGTGATTCCGTGGCGGTAAGCGGCAGGCGCAGCGGTGTCTCCCGGCCGATCGGAACCCTGGCCAGCAACTACTACCCGGATATCAGCATGAAGATCCGCAAGAATGCCGGCATCGGCCAGAGCGGCGCCCCCTGCGACAGCGGCCTTTTGACATTCAGCTACCGCTCGCACCCGATCACCTTCCAGGTTGCTATGATGTCCGGCTACGGCGGCGACTATGTCACGATCAGGCCGCACGTGGCGGCCAGCGTCCCGGCCAGACTGGCAGAGCTGCACCTCCCCGCGCATCAGGAGAGCAGCTTTGCACAGCTGGCACGCGCACGGCAGGGGGTCACCTTCTTCGCCTCGCGCAACACCCAGGAGCGCGACAGTTTCATAGACCTGATGCTGGAAGAGATGGATACCAACGGCAAGAACGTGATCATCCTGGGGGAAGGTCCGGGCCGGATGAACAAGCGCTTTCCGCGTATCCGGCTGCCACAGGGGGAAACCGAGCGCGCCGGTGTGATCATGTCCGCCCTCGACCACGCCCCCGACATCCTGGTTATCGAGAATGCCACCGAGGCGCTGCCGTTCGCGGCCGCCTGCCGGGCAGCGATGCGGGGCAAGCTGGTGCTGGCCGGCCTGGAGATCCGCGGCACCCGCAACGTGCTGCGCCAGCTGCTGCTGTACCAGCAGAAAAACTATTTCCTGCCGGTCTTCGTCAACGGCCTGGTGTCGTTCAAGGGAATCCAGATCCTCTGCCCCGAGTGCCGCACCGACTACACCCCGCCGCCCGAAGAGCTGGTGGTAATGAACCTTCCGCAACCGCCGCAGACTTTTTTCCGCACGACCGGCTGCGATTCCTGCGGCCACAGCGGCTTCAGCAAACGCAGGTTCCTGCTGGACGTACTGAAGTTCGACGACGATTTCCTGCGGGTGTTCGAACAGAGCACCGATGTCAGCGCGCTTGAGGAGTATCTGGGCGCAGTCGGCTATCGGGGGATAGGAGAAGAGGGGCTGCAGATTTTGAATTCGGGTGAAGTATCTCCCGAAGAGTATATTGCCGCGGTAGTTCTATAATAACAAACGGGAGTGATCTCATGGCACGCATAGACGCATTATTCAACATGATGAAGGAACAGGGAGCATCCGACCTGCACCTTTCCAGCGGCAATCCGCCCATTTTCCGACTGCGCGGCGAGATGGTGCGGCTCAATTTCAAGACGCTCTCGCACGATGAAATCAAGGCGATCCTGTTCGAGATCCTTAGCGAGAAACAGAAAGCACAATTCGAAGAGACCAAGGACCTGGATTTTGCCTATGAAGTGGCGGATCTGGCCCGTTTCCGCGGCAACATCATGATGCAGTACCGTGGCATCGCCGCGGTTTTCCGCATCATAATGTTGAAGATCCTCTCGGCCGACGATCTGGGGCTGCCGGAAGGTGTGCGGCGCATGACCAACTTCAAGAAGGGGCTGGTGCTGGTGACCGGGCCGACCGGCTCCGGCAAGTCCACCACTCTGGCCGGGATGATCGACCTGATCAACTCGACCCGCAAGGAGCATATCCTGACCTTCGAGGACCCGCTGGAGTTCATCCACCAGAACAAGATGTCACTGATGAACCAGCGCCAGATCGGCGAGCATACCGAGAGCTTCGCTTCGGCGTTGAAAGCCGCGCTGCGCGAGGATCCGGACGTGATCCTGGTCGGGGAGATGCGCGACCTGATCACGATCCAGCTGGCCATGAGCGCCGCCGAGACCGGCCACCTGGTCTTCGGAACCCTGCATACCAGCACCGCCGCCAAAACCGTTGACCGCATCATCGACGTCTTCCCCACCGACCAGCAGGAGCAGGTGCGGGCAATGCTGTCCGAATCGCTGAAGGGGGTCGTCTGCCAGCAGCTGCTCAAGACCGCAGACGGCAAGGGGCGCGTGGCGGCACTGGAGATCATGCTCGGCACCCCGGCCATCGGCAACCTGATCCGCGAGGGCAAGACCTTCCAGATCCCCTCGATCATGCAGACCGCCAAGAAGGACGGCATGCAGCTCCTGGACCAGCATCTGCTCGATCTGCTGAAGACCAAGAAGGTCAACCCGGAAGAAGCCTACCGCTGCGCGGTAGACAAAAAACAGTTCGAGCAGTACCTGACACCGGCCTGAGGCGGAAATTGATTAATAAAGCCTTGGAAGGCGCCGTCCCAAGTGCCGTTACGAAGCGATTCCCATGCAGTCGGGTCTGGCAAAATATCAGCGGCAGTAGCACCGTGTGGATATGGTAGAGCAATGTCAACCAAGAACTATTTTCGTAAAGACAAACTATTGGAGCTCATACATTTTAAGAGTGCCGGGGCCGGCTTCACACTCGTCGAGCTGATCTCGGTCATCGCTATAATTGCAATTTTATCCGCAATCACCATTCCTGCCTATGGCGTGTATATTACAAAGGCCCAGATAGCCCGGACTATCGCTGAAATCCGGATGATGGAAAAGGAAATTACCATCTACCAGTCAGATACCGGCCATCTGCCTGATACCTTGGGCGATATCGGGCAAGCTAATCTTATGGACCCCTGGGGACACCCCTACCAGTATCTGAACATCGCGGACGGCGGCATCAAGGGAAAGGGAAAGTTGCGCAGAGACGGAGCCATTAACCCACTGAATACGGATTACGACCTGTACAGCATGGGTAAAGACGGTGAAAGCAAACTTCCTCTCAATCTGAAGGAGAGCCTGGACGATATTGTACGGGCCAGGGATGGCTCTTTTGTCGGCCTTGCCGAGAATTTTTGATCCGGAAGAGATATGAAAAGAATCTATTCGTTCATACATAGCAGGGTTGCGCGAAGAATCTTCGTACTCTTCGTCATCTGCGCCCTGTTACCGGTCTGCATACTGGCCCTGGTATCACTGCAAAGGGTGTCGGCCAAGCTCGAAAAGGACAGCCAGGAACGCCTGCGCCGGGCCGCCAAGAGCGCGGGGATGTCTATCTTCGGGGGGCTTAACCTGCTTCAGGCAGAACTTGAATTCATGCCGATCTCCTCCGGGGAGAAAACCGGGAAGATTCCACGTCAGATGGTTCGGCCAGCGGGAGTCAAAAGCTTCCGGAACGTTACCCTTGTAAAATCTGCAGACAATAGCAAGGCCATTCCGGGCATGCCCCGCATTATTTCCCCTGCCGAGCGAGCTCACCTCGACGCGGGAAATGCACTGATCTATGCCGATGCTGATCTGGGAGCAGGTAGCCCGATACATATGGCGACATCAATGAACCGTGGCCTTCCACAGAATGGACTGCTGGCAGGAGAGATTAATCCCGAATACCTCTGGACCCTGGTAGGGTACACCCTGCCGCCGGGCGTCGATATCTGCATCCTTGGCCCGTCCGGTAAACAGCTGTACGCCACCAGTCCAAATACACCTCCCCTTGCTTCCCTAGTCAACACAAACCAGAAGCGAGCATCAACCGGTCAATCAGGACAGCAACTGGTGGATGACAAATATCTGCTCAATTCCTGGTCACTCTTCATGAAACCAGCTTTTCTGGCTGATTCATGGACAGTGGTCGCCTACCAGTCCAAGCTGGACGCACTGGGTCCGGCACGCTCCTTCATCACGACATTCCTGCTCGTTGTGTTTCTAACCCTCTTTGTGGTTATCTTCTTAAGCAGTCTCCTGATACGCCGCAGCCTGGTGCCACTTTCCATCCTCAAAGACGGTGCCCGGCGTCTCAGCAGCGGGGATTTTCATTCAAGGGTTGAGATAGACAGCGGCGACGAGTTCGAGGAACTCGCGCTCTCTTTCAACGACATGACGGCGCAGCTGGGGAATCAATTCAACAGCCTGAGCGAGATGGGAATGCTCGTCCAGAGAATACTGGCGGCCCACGATCGAGACACCATAATCGATGCCGTCATGTCACGCTTCCGTAATTCGGTTTCCTGTGAATGGCTAGGTCTTTCATTTACAGATGAAAACTCCAATTTCCAGCTCCTGACCGCTTTTAACAAGGGTTCCGGCAGTACCCGCAGCGAGACCGTACGATTCGGGTCGTTGCTGAACGAAATCGATTTCGAGTCACTGCAATCGGCCGGCAAGAGTCTGCATGTGAGTGCTGAACAAGGTTTTAATCCCCTGCTTGCACCGATGGTGAGTGAAGGGGCCAGAGAGTTCTTTCTGCTGCCGATTATTATCAAGAAACGTTTCCTGGGCATCCTCACTATCGCATACCAAAGTACGCCGGAGCGGATTCGGGAGGAACTGGTCCGTTCGCGGCAGATTGCTGATGAAATTGCGATAGCGCTGGACAACATTCGCCTCATAGAGGAACTGAACCTCCTGAACAGGGGGACTATAGAGGTTCTTGCAAACACTGTAGATGCAAAATCTCCATGGACAGCCGGACATTCCAAACGCGTCACAAGGTTGGCGTTGGCAATAGGAAAGGAAATGGGACTTTCCACGAGTGATCTTGAATTAATCCAATTAGCCGGGCTGCTCCACGACATGGGTAAGATCGGAGTTCCGGAGTATATTCTCGATAAACCGGGCAGACTAACGGAAGATGAATATGCACTTATCAAGAAGCACCCCGAAAAAGGGGCCGAGATATTGAGACCGATCATGGCTTACCATGGGGCTATCCCCATCGTGGCCCAACACCACGAGCAGTACGACGGCCAGGGGTATCCCCTTGGCCTGGCCTGCGATGAGATTGTTTTGGGGGCGCGTATCCTCGCAGTTGCCGATGTCTTTGACGCCCTGAATTCCGACCGCCCCTATCGGCAGGGGTGGGAGATTGGCAAAGTTTTTTCCTATCTGCAAGAAAAAGCGGGGAGCAGCTTTGATCCCAAGGTAGTCAAAGCCTTTCTGAAGATAGACCGGGCCGTATATCTCGAATCAGCTGCAGATTCAAGGCAGGGGGGACACGAACGTGCCGTCTCCGAAACTTAATTCAGACTGCAAGAGGGGACTAATCGGTGTTCCCAAAAAATCGTCACCCCCATTGTGGTGGAGATTTTTTTTCTGGCCGGATGCGAAGGGAATACACAAGGTTCCGGAGCATTTGCGGTCGGCCGGCATGTACTGTCCGGAATGCAGGAGAGGTCAACCATTTTCCGAGCGATGTTCATTCTGCGACTGCGACTTTGCCTGTTTCGTCCTGATTAGGTTCAATGCGCCCCCGCTAAACAAACTGCGGTCAAATGATACGGTCTCACCCGCCCCCCCAAAAAAGGGCATGCTCCTCTCCCGCCTCCGGGCGGCCCCCGACAGTTTCAGCAAGGCATCGTTGCGAGCCAGGGTGGTTGTACTCTGCATGACGTTTCTGCTCCTGGTATCACTGGTTGCCGGAATAATGCAGCATCGAAGTCATTTACGGAAACAGTACGCACAAAATTACGTACGGGCGCTTTACACAATCAAATCGGGTATGAATTTGGGCGAAATGATTTGTAACGGGACTTTCAATGCCTGGAGGGGAGTTGAACCTTCCACTGTTCCCAGAACCGGCACAATCAATCCCCAGGCGCTGGCCGATTTGAAGTCCGTGAAAACCGAAATCGACAAAATCATGAAGAAATTGGATAAACCATCGGCAGAGTACAGCCTGGCGGCAAGGACTCTTCAAAAACTGTATGCACTCTATGAAAAGACGAATTCAATGGTCATCAATTCTCCGGATTCCTTGTCCTTAAACAGGAAGGAATATCTTACGGCAAGGAAAGAATTTTCCCTGGAAATAGAAAACCTCAAATCGAACTTACCTTTACCGTTAGTGGAAGAATTGAAAATAGCCGGACAAAAATATGATTTACGGTTTATGGCGATAAAAAGATAACTTACTAATGCGAGGTAACATCATGAACTTCAATCATTTCGACGAGAGCGGCCATGCCATCATGGTGGACGTTTCCGCCAAGCAACCGACCATGCGGACCGCCGTGGCCGAGGCCGTGGTAAGAATGTCTCCGGAGCTGCTGGCCGCGATCAACAGCGGTGGCGTGGCCAAAGGTGACGTGCTGGGCGTGGCTCGTCTGGCCGGCATCATGGCCGCCAAGAAGACCTGTGACCTGATCCCGCTTTCACATCCGCTGGCGATCCACAATGTCACCGTCGATTTCGAGCAGGGCTCAGTTCCAGGGCAGCTGACGGTAAAGTGCAAGGTCAGGGCACTGGAGCGCACCGGCGTCGAGATGGAAGCCATGACCGGCGCGGCCCTGGCGGCGCTGACGGTCTATGACATGTGCAAGGGGAGCGACAAATCGATTACGATCGGTGAAATCAGCCTGCTTTTCAAGGAAGGCGGCAAGAGCGGCGTCTACCGCCGGGAGGAAGCATGATGAGAGCAGCAGTCCTGACATTGAGCGACAAGGGTTCCCGCGGCGAGCGGGTCGATGAGAGCGGGCCGGCCCTGGCGGCCTGGCTGGCGGAGCGCGGGGTGCGCACCGTGCATGCCCGCGTGATCCCGGACGAGTTCGAACAGATCGTGGCGGTGCTGACCGAGTGGACCGACGCCGATCTGGCCGACCTGATCCTGACCACCGGCGGCACCGGAGTCTCGCCACGCGACGTGACCCCCGAGGCCACCATGAAGGTTGCGGAACGCCTTGTTCCCGGCCTGGGCGAACTGATGCGGCTGAAGAGCCTGGAGATCACGCCGATGGCGGCGCTGTCACGGGCGGTGGCCGGCATCCGCGGGCAATCCCTGATCATCAACCTGCCCGGCAGCCCCAAGGGTGCAGTGGAAAACCTGGGTGCGATCTGGGCCACGATCGGTCACGCGGTGGAGAAAATCCGCGGCGGGCAGGACGACTGCGGCGGCAAATTCCATCACGAGAGGCATCTGAAATAGCCATGAAACACCTGATCCTCGGCACCGCCGGACATATCGACCATGGCAAGACCTCGCTGGTCAAGGCGCTGACCGGCATCGACACCGACCGCCTGAAGGAGGAGAAGGCGCGCGGCATCACGATCGAGCTGGGCTTTGCCCACCTGGAACTGCCGGGCGGACTCTGTTTCGGGATCGTCGATGTGCCGGGACACGAGAAGTTCGTCCGCACCATGGTGGCCGGCGTGGGGGGCATGGACCTGGTGATGCTGGTGATCGCCGCCGACGAGGGCATCATGCCCCAGACCCGCGAGCACCTGGACATCCTGCGGCTTTTGGGAGTCAAAAGCGGACTGGTGGCGCTGACCAAGCGAGACACCGTGGAGCGGGAATGGCTGGAACTGGTCACGGAAGAGGTGCGCGACTTTGTCGCCGGCAGTTTTCTGGAGCAAGCGCCGATTGTGGCGGTTTCCTCCCGCAGCGGCGAAGGGCTGGACGAATTGAAGCGGCAGTTGTCGCTACTGGCGCGGCAGGCGGTCGAAAAACGCCGTGAAGGCCCTTTCCGCCTGCCGGTGGACCGGGTCTTCACGGTGCCCGGCTTCGGCACGGTGGTGACCGGCACGCTGCTGTCGGGTGAGATCGGCATCGGAGACGAGCTGGAGCTGCTCCCCTCCGGCCGCGAGGGGCGCGTGCGCGGCATCCAGGCCCATGGCATCAAGGGGGACAAGGGGCAGGCCGGTCAACGGCTGGCTGTCAACCTGCAGGGCATCGATCTGGACCAGGTCCATCGCGGCGACGTGGTGACGCCGCGCGGAGTGTTCCACGCCACCCGCACCGTGGACGTGCGCCTGGACTATCTGGCCTCGGCTCCCCGCGAGCTGAAGCACCGCGCCACGGTACGGCTGCATTCGGCCACCTACGAGGTGCCGGCCCAGGTGATCCTGCTGGACCGCGACACGCTGCAGCCGGGCGAAAGCGCCTACGTCCAGTTGCGCCTGAAGGAACCGGCGCTGCTGCTATCGGGCGACAGTTACATCCTGCGGGCCTTTTCACCGCAGATCACGGTCGGCGGCGGAGTCACGCTGGATCCCTTCCCTCCCCGCCGGCGCAGACGCAACGACGAGGCGCTGCAGCTGCTGGAGGCGTTCGGCAGCGCCGACCAGCAGCTCACCGTCCAGCTGATCATCTCCCAGAGCCTGCTCTCCGGCATCACTTTCGACGACGTGCTGATGCGCAGCGGATTCCCCCGCAAAGCGGTTGAAACGACGCTGACCGCGCTGCTCTCGGCCGGCGAGATCGTGCAGATGGCCCGCGAACCGAGGCTGTTCCTGGCCAGGAGCGCCGTTGACACGCTCAAACAGGGACTTTTGCAGGAGCTGACTTCATTCCTGACGGCCAATCCGCTCAAGGAGGGCATGGGCAAGGAGGAGCTGAAAACACGCCTTCCCAAGCGGAGTGACGCGCGTTTTTTCACCCCGCTGATGACCGCCCTGGAAAAGGACGGCCTGGTAATTCCCGACCGCGACATCATCCGTCCGGCCGGACAGACCGCCCGCCCCGCCGCCGCTGCCGATGGCCTGGCAAACAGGATCTCCGCCTTCATCGCCGGGGGAGGCATCGAGCCCCCCACGGTCAAGGAGATCATCGAGCGTTTCCGCTGTGACGAGAAAACCGTGCGCGACAACCTGGCGCTGCTGACCCGCAACGCTCAGATAGCCCGCATCTCGGCCGACCTGTTTTACTCCACCTCGGCCCTGGACGGGCTTCGCGAGAAGCTGGTGGCACTGCTGCGGGAAAAGGGTGAGATAACACCCCCCGAATACCGCGAACTGACCGGTCTGTCGCGCAAATTCCTGATTCCGCTGTTGGAACACTTCGACAGCGAGAAGGTCACGATCCGGGTGGGCGACAAGCGGGTGCTGCGAAGGAAATAGTCTGCAACAAGCAATACTGATCTGACAATCTGCCCCCTTCCCGCGCACAGTGGTTAATATTGACTTCAATACGTGTTTATTTTAGTATTTACCAGTGAGATACAAAAAGGAGCACAAATATGACCACGCTATCGCTAAGACTCCCAGACGACCTTCTACACGAGGTTAACGCCTCTGCCGAGCTGTTGCACATCCCCCGTGCCGCCTATGTGCGCAAGGCATTGGAGCAGATGAATGCATCGGTCGCCTCCCAGCGCCGCAGAACAAGACTGATGGAAGCCAGCCTGAAAGTGCGGACGGAAAGTATGCGGGTGAATACTGAATTTGACGAGATTGAGGATGCTCCTCATGCGTAATCACGGCGAAATCTGGCTGGCCAACCTCAACCCGGGTCGCGGCTCTGAACCGGGCAAAATCAGGCCGGTGCTGATCCTGCAGAACCAGGCGCTACTCGACGCCGGACACCCCTCAACCCTGATCATTCCGCTCACCACCAACCTGGTAGACAATGCCGAACCTCTCCGCCTGCGCGTCGTCGCACGTGGAGATCTGAACAAGGATTCCGACCTGCTTGTTGATCAGCTTCGCGCTATCGACAACAAGCGTCTGATTGACGGACCACTGCTGCGACTTGATGCTGAGGCCCTGGGGCAGGTGTACCAGGCAGTTGGCGAGGTTTTGGGAATGGAAACAGCGACTATACTGTGAAGTAATTATCGCCAGGTAACCAACAGGCCTCAATTAAGCTGCGCATAATCCAGTCAATGGCGACCTTACCCTTTCCTTACCTCCACCGCCACATCATAGAGAGTGCTTCCCCGCCCGCCGTCGGTCAGGCGCTGCGACGTCAGCGCGTTTACGCCGCGTCCGCCCGCAATGAACTCGCTCCACCAGACCCCTTCGGTCACCACCGTTCCCGGCGGCACCCGTTCCGTCACATTCAGGGTAAATCTGACCTCTCCCAGCCGATTGAAGACTGTCACCGCATCGCCGCTGGAGAAACCGCGCCGTGAGGCATCGGCCGGGTTCATCAGCAGCTCCATGCACTGCTGACGTCCGCACAGTTCTTCCTGTTCATAGAAGCTGGAGTTGAGCGCCTGGGGGGTCACGGCCGGCTGCAGTCGCAGCGGAAAGCCGTCACCTTCGGCATGGGTCGGCAGCAGGCGCGGCAACGGTTCCTGCTCCCGTTGGATGAGGATCTCGATCTTTCCGGTGGGGGTCAGCCAGACGCGTCCCTGAATTCCGGGCGGCGTCAGCATCACCGGCTCGCCCCGGCGCAGCCGTTCAGTGGTCGCGGAATCCCGCCAGGGGGTATCATAATCGACCAGCTGCCGGATCAGGTCGTCGGCCGACTGCCGGAAAAAGGGCTCATCCCACCCCATCCCCTCCGCCAACAAGCAGAACACGTCCCAATTGGACCTGGCTTCACCGATCGCCGGAATGGCTGCATCGCAGCGCTGGGCGTGGTAGCCGCCGTAGCAGCGGTACAGGTCCGGGTGCTCCAGCGAAGAGGTGGCCGGCAGGACGATATCGGCGTAGTGGGCGGTGTCGGTCATGAAGCGCTCGTGCACCACGGTAAACAGGTCGTCCCGTAAAAGCCCGCTGATGACCGCATTCTGGTCCGGCGCGATCGAGGCCGGATTGGAGTGGTAGACATACAGACCCATCACGCGGGGCGAATCGAGTTCGGTCAGCGCCGCGCCCAGCTGGTTCATGCTGACCAGCCGGGTCGGCTTGTCGATGAAATCCTCGCGGGTAACCTTATGCACCGGGAAGGCAGCCCCGGTCGAGGTCCCAGCCAGCAGGCCGCCGCCGGGACGCTGCCAGGCGCCGGTCAGCGCCGGGAGACAGCTGATCGTGCGCACGGTCATCGCGCCGTTGGCGTAGCGGGTCAGTCCGCTGCCGAGACGGATAAAGGGCGCCCCGGCCCGGGCGTATTCCCTTGCCATCCTTTCGATGGTCTCCGGAGAAAGTCCGCAGAGCGGAGACATCAGCTCCGGAGTGCAGTCCGGCAGGATTTTTGCCATAAAGTCATCGAAACCCAGTACGTTGGCATCAATGAAGGCCTGATCCGTCAACCCCTCCCTCACGATCACATGCATCATGCCCAGCGCCAGAGCGCCGTCCCCCCCGGGGCGGACGATAAAGGCCTCGTCGGCAGCCTCGCAGGTCGGCGTGCTGTAGGTGTCGATCGCCCACAGGCGCACGCCCCGTTTCCTGGCCTCCATGGCGTCGCGCATGGCGTGGATGCTGGTGGCAACGGCGTTGATGCCCCACAGAATCACCAGGTCGCTCTGACCGATCCCGGCCGGGTCCATGGCCGGAGTGTCGCCCATCAACGCCTTCCAACCGGCATCCTTGGCCGGGGAGCAGATTGTGCGTTCCAGGCGGGAGGCGCCCAGTTTGTGGAAGAAGGGATGGCCGCTGTTGCGCTGCACCAACCCCATCGTGCCGGCATAGGAATAGGGCAGAATGCTCTCGCCGCCATGGCGCGCGGCCAGATCTTTCCAGCGGGAGCAGATCCGTTCAATCGCCTCGTCCCAGGTGATCGGCCTGAACTCACCCGCCCCCTTGGCTCCGCTCCGCAGCAACGGCACGGTCAGACGGCGTGGCGAATGCACGCTGCGCTCGTAATGCAGCATCTTGGGGCAGAGCAGCCCCCTGGTGACGGGATGCTGCGGATCGCCGCTGACTTTAATCGCGCGGCCGTCAACGACCTCCACCAGCAGGCCGCAGGTATCGGGACAGTCGAAGGGGCAGACGGAACGGGTGGTAACGGTGGACATGGCAATTCCTCCTGTGACAGATGCGGGGTAATATACCCGATTCCAAAAAACATTTGCAGATGAAATCGAATGATGATAACCACATTCGCAACATTATCGTTGGAGGTTAATTATGACGCCACAGCCGGAAACATTGCATTACGCCGTATCCGTGGTCGGCAAGGACCGCCCCGGGATCGTGGCCGGCATCACCGAAGGGCTGTTTCGCCTGGGGTGCAACCTGGCCGACTCCAGCTGCACGATGCTGGCAGGCGAGTTTGCCATGATCCTGATAGTTTCCCATCAGCGCCCCTTCAGCAAGGCCCGCCTGTTCGACGAGCTCAAACCGGCCTGCGACGCGCTGGGGATGTCTTTGGCCGTGCGCACCCTGCACGCCGATGAAATCATCCGACAAGAGACCGACAGCGAAATCTGCATCATCTCGGTCTATGGTGCCGACCAACCGGGAATCGTCTACCGCGTCACCCGCGAACTGGCCGGACGCAATATCAACATCATGGATCTCAACACCAAACTGATTGGCACGCCGCAAGAACCGGTCTATGTGCTGATGCTGGAGGTGGCGCTGCCACAGGGGGAGACCCCCGAAGGGGTCGAAAAGCTGCTGGAGAAGCTGAAAAAAGAGCTGAACGTGGAAATCGGCGTGCGCGTTGTGACACCGGTGGCCTTCTGACCATGGCGGTTCAACCTATTTTGAAATACCCGCATCCGGTCTTGAAAAAACTCTGCAAGCGGGTCGAGGTCATCGACCAGTGCATAGCCGGCCTGATCCGGGATCTGGTGGATACGATGCATGCCGGTCCGGGCTCGGTCGGCGTGGCCGCCTCCCAAATCGGCGTAACCCTGCGGGTCTGCGTCGTGGACGTGTCCAAGAACCGCCTCGGCAAAGAGAACAACCACGGCCTGCTCTGCATGATCAACCCCGAGATTATCGCCCGCAGCGGTCTCGCCGTGATGCGCGAGGGGTGCATGAGCGTCCCCGACTATACCGGTGATGTGGACCGCGCCACGGAGGTGACGGTCCGTTTCAGCGAAAGCGACGGCAGCAGCCGTGAGATCACCGCCAGCGGTTTCGAGGCGGTTGCCCTGCAGCACGAGATGGACCATCTGGACGGGGTACTTTTCCTCGACCGGATTGTCAGCATCAAGACCGGGCTGTTCCGGAGAAAGAACTACTCCTAGATTTTCAGGCCGATGGAGGAGAATATCATGGCGGAACTTTTGACGAAGAGTGAGCAGAAACAACTGTTGAAGATCGCACGGGATGCTGTTGTCGAGTATGTGACCTGCGGAAACGTTCCGGTAATCGAAACCGCGTCAGCAGGGCTCAACCTGCAATCCGGCTGTTTTGTGACGATCAAGCAGAAGGGGCAGCTGCGCGGTTGCATCGGCAACTTCATCTCCGATCAGCCGCTTTACAAACTGGTCCAGGAGATGGCGGTATCGGCCGCGACCCGCGACCCGCGCTTCTACCCGATGAAGTCACACGACCTGAACGACTTCGAAATCGACATTTCGGTGCTCTCACCGCTGGAGAGGATCTCTTCGGTCGATCAGATCCATGTCGGCACTCATGGCATCTACATCGTCAAGGGAAGCTATCGCGGGGTATTGCTGCCGCAAGTAGCCACCGAATACGGCTGGAACCGTGATCAGTTCCTGCGTCACACCTGCATCAAGGCCGGCCTGCCGGAAGACGCCTGGAGCGGTGACTGCGATATCTACATCTTCAGCGCGCTGGTGTTCGGAGAGAAATAATCCACCGGCAGGACAGCCTGCTGTTTGAATAACCACAGCCGAGACAAAAAAAGGATGGTCCGTAACCGGCCCATCCTTTTTTTGTTTTGTACCGCGTGATGCTGCTACTTGGCGATTGCCGCGTGGGCCGCCGCCAGGCGGGCTACGGGAACCCGGAAAGGCGAACAGGATACATAATCAAGCCCGACATTGTGGCAGAAGATCACCGAGGCCGGATCGCCGCCATGCTCACCACAGATGCCGAGTTTGATGTTGGCGCGGGTGGAGCGTCCCAGCTCACAGGCCATCTTGACCAGCTTGCCGACGCCGGTCTGGTCCAGCGAGACAAACGGGTCTTCCGGCAGGATGCCGTTATCGACATAGAACGGCAGGAACTTGCCGGCGTCGTCGCGTGACAGGCCGAAGGTGGTCTGGGTCAGGTCGTTGGTGCCGAAGGAGAAGAATTCTGCCTCGGTGGCAATTTCATCGGCTGTCAGCGCGGCGCGGGGCAGCTCGATCATCGTGCCGATCAGGTATTCGACCTTGACTCCGTACTGGGCGATAATCTCGTCACAGATCTCCACCGCGTTCTGCTTGAGAACCGACAGCTCTTTGACTGTGGCGATCAGCGGGATCATGATCTCCGGCACGATGCTGAAACCTTCATTCTTGACCAGTTCGCAGGCCGCCTCCATGATTGCCCGCACCTGCATGTTGTAAACTTCGGGATAGGTGATTCCCAGACGGCAGCCACGGTGACCCAGCATCGGGTTGAACTCGTGCAATGACTCGATCTTGTGCTTGATGGCGTTGACCGGCACCTTCATGGTCTTGGACAGATCCTCGATATCCCGCTCTTCCTGGGGCAGGAATTCATGCAGAGGCGGGTCAAGCAGGCGGATCGTGACCGGCAGCCCCTTCATTTCACGGAAGATACCGATGAAGTCACCTTTCTGCATCGGCATGATTTTGGCCAGCGCCAGTTCGCGCCCTTCCAGATCTTCCGACAGGATCATCTCGCGCACCGCAGCGATACGCTCGGCGTCGAAGAACATATGCTCGGTGCGGCACAGGCCGATACCTTCGGCTCCGAACTCACGCGCCACCTTGGAATCGTGCGGCGTGTCGGCATTGGTACGGACTTTCATCGTACGGTACTTGTCGGCCCACTGCATCAACTGGGCAAAATCTCCGGTCAGCTGGGGAGACACGGTCGGCACATCGCCCAGGATAACCTCGCCCAGCGAGCCATCCAGGGTGATGATGTCACCGCGCTTGACTACTGTGCCGTTGCGGGTCGTGAAGCACTGGTTGGCATAATCAACCTTGATGTCGCCGCAGCCGGCTACACAGCACTTGCCCATGCCCCTGGCCACGACCGCGGCGACATCGGTCATGCCGCCACGAGCGGTCAGGATTCCCTGGGCGGCATGCATCCCGTGGATGTCTTCGGGTGAGGTCTCGACACGGACCAGGATCACCTTGCGGCCGGTCTTGGCTTCCGCTTCCGCTTCATCGGCGGTAAAGATGACCTCTCCCGAAACTGCGCCCGGTGAGGCCGGCAGACCTTTTGCGATAATGTTCTTCTCGGCCTTCGGATCAAGAGACGGATGCAGCAACTGATCGAGCTGTGACGGGGCCACGCGCAGTACGGCGGTCTTTTCGTCGATCAGCCCCTCGCGAACCATATCGACCGCAATCTTGATCGCGGCCGGCGCGGTGCGCTTGCCGTTTCTGGTCTGCAACATGAAGAGCTTGCCTTTTTCTATCGTGAACTCGATATCCTGCATATCCTTGTAATGTTTCTCAAGGATGTCGCGAATACTGGCCAGCTGCTTGTAGCATTCCGGCAGCACCTCTTCCATCGGCGGCAGAGTGGTCGCCTTGGCGCGGTTGATCGGCTGGGGAGTGCGGATACCGGCGACCACGTCCTCGCCCTGGGCGTTGACCAGATACTCGCCATAGAAATAGTTTTCACCGGTGGAAGGATCGCGGGTAAAAGCGACTCCTGTGGCGCAATCGTCACCCATGTTGCCGTATACCATAGACTGTACGTTTACCGCAGTGCCCCACTCGGCCGGGATATTGTTAAGGCGGCGATAGGTGATCGCGCGCTGATTCATCCACGATCCGAACACGGCGCTGATGGCGCCCCACAATTGGGCCTCAGGCTCTTCCGGAAAAGCAACTCCCAGCACTTCCTTGATGGCGGCCTTGAATGCGGCCACCAGGTCTTTCCAGTCGGAAGCGCTCAGTTCGGTATCCAGATGCACACCCTTTTCGTGTTTTTTCTCTTCCAGCAGGTGTTCGAGAACGTGCTTGTCCATCCCCATCACAACATCGGAGTACATCTGGACGAAACGGCGGTAGGCGTCGTAGGCGAAGCGCTCATCGCCGCTCTGGGAGATGATGCCTTGCACGGTGGTATCGTTGAGACCCAGGTTGAGGATGGTGTCCATCATGCCGGGCATGGAGGCCCGGGCGCCGGAACGGACGGAAACAAGTAACGGATTTTGGGGATCACCAAAGGTACGGCCCATCAACTTTTCAACTTCTTTCAGGTTGACGGCGACTTCGGCGGCCAGTGAGGCGGGATAGGTACTGTTGTTTTTATAATACTCTGTGCATACTTCGGTGGTGATGGTAAATCCGGGAGGTACCGGAAGACCGATGCTGGTCATTTCGGCCAGATTGGCCCCCTTGCCCCCCAGCAGGTTTTTCATATCGGCCCGACCCTCTGCCTGACCATTACCATAGAAATACACGAACTTCTGCGCCATTGTGCTGCCTCCTCTTTGATAGTTAACGCTTACGCGATTTACACTCACTAAAAACGTTTATTTACAATAAAAATAACCGTTTAGAGGATCAGACTATAGCGCAGATTTTCAAAATATCAACTATATTATGAGAAACGCTTTCTTATTTTGTATCCCAGTTGGAGATGTCGGCGTTTTTCCCCTCGCCACCTTTTACGCTATCCGCGCCATATGAGAAGAGATCGTAATCGCCATGTTCGCCTGGCGACACATACAGATAATCATTACTCCAGGGGTCTTTAGGTATTTTTTTGCTCTCCAGGTAGCCCCCCTCTTTATAGCTCTTTGGTATGACGCCGACCGTCGGCTTGGTAACCAGCGAAGCCAGCCCCTGCTCGGTTGTGGGGTAATTACCGTTGTCCAGCTTGTAGAGTTTTAGCGCGGTTTCGATGTTCTTTATCTGTACCCTGGCGTCGGTAATTTTGGCATCGTCGGTGCGCCCCATAAGTTTGGGACCGACCAGTGCCGCCAACAGCGCCAGAATGACAATTACAACCATGATCTCAATCAGCGTAAAACCCTTTTTGTTACCGATATGCCGCATTGGCCTGTTCCTCCGTATTTTCTATTTTGTGCAGTTGTTGCAGTGGTTGGACTTTACAAAAGCGAATCGTCTCTGGCAAGAAAATTAAATCCGGCAATGTCGCAAATAGAAACAACGCCACCGCAATTGCGGTATGCAAACCGGCCATCGGCTCAAACCTTTTCAATTACTTGTTGTAATCACGATGGTTTTAAATAAATGTGATGTATTGGCATGTGAAATGTAGTATAGAAGTCACTCAGCTTTTTGGTATTCACGGAAACCATCAAAAAGGAGAACTACTGATGAAAAAAACTGTCATTGCCATGTTCGCTTTGGTCGCTTTTTCCGGAACAGCCATTGCCGCCGATGTAATCGAATTGAAGCGCGGAGTAAAGTTCCCGCACAAAAAACACCAGGTGATGCTTAAAGATTGCAAAAAGTGCCACGAGAAGGGACCTGGAAAAATTGCCGGCTTCGGCAAGGACTGGGCTCACAAGACATGCAAGGGCTGCCATATTGAAATGAAAAAGGGGCCGACAGGCTGCAACGACTGTCACAAAAAATAAGCTATCGGCGCCAAGCCTGCAAACTTGGGCCGGAGCTTATGCGCGCCCTCGGATCATTGCAGTATAAAACGCGAAAGTCTTAATAATTAATAACAATTATGATTTTAAAATGGTATTTACTTTTTCTCGATTGATATGTTATACGGTTAAAACTCTGAGCCGTATACGTCATGATTTTGTTGTCGATAATCACGAATACATCTTTCCTGCGCTTTTGTGCGGAAAAAAAACATAACAAGGAGATACAGGATGAAAAAGACTTTAGTAGCAATGATTGCCATGGTAGCTTTTGCAGGAACCGCATTTGCCGGCGACGTAATCGAAATGAAAAAAGGCGTCAAGTTTAACCACAAGGCCCACCAGGAAGCCCTGAAAGACTGCAAGAAGTGCCATGAGAAGGGCGCCGGCAAAATCGAAGGTTTCGGCAAGGACTGGGCACACAAGAGCTGCAAAGGCTGCCACTCCGACATGAAGAAGGGCCCAACCAGCTGTAAGGAATGCCACAAGTAATCTGATTTGATTCAGAACCGTGCTGAAAGAGGAGAAATGCAATGGCGCATTTCTCCTCTTTTATTTCCACCAACTTCCGCACAAAAAAGTGGCTCAACGCAATGCCAGTTCAATTCCCTCCAGCTTCCTCAACCTGTCCCTTAAAGTCGCGGCCTTTTCAAAATCGAGATCCTTGGCTGCCGCCAGCATCTCCTTACGTGTTTTTTTGATCTGCTTCGGTATATCCTTGGGCGCAACGCCGTAAATCTCGCTCGCTTCAGCCACATCCCCGGGCGGAGTATAGTAGTCCTTTTCCTCTATCGAACCCAGGATAGCACGCATCTCCTTCCGGATCGATTCCGGAGTGATGCCGTATTCCCGGTTATACTCCAATTGCCGGACACGACGACGGTCGGTCTCATTTATACAGGTCTGCATGGAGCGGGTCACGCTGTCGGCGTACATCAGCACCCTGCCGTGGATGTTGCGGGCGGCGCGACCGCAGGTCTGGATCAGTGAACGGGACGAACGCAGGAAGCCTTCCTTGTCGGCGTCCAGAATAGCCACCAGGGACACCTCGGGCAGATCCAAGCCCTCGCGCAGCAGGTTGATGCCCACCAGCACGTCAAACTCGCCTAACCGCAGATCACGCAGGATCTGCATCCGCTCAATCGTGTCTATGTCCGAGTGCAGATACCGGACACGCACACCCAACTCGCGATAGTAGTTGGTCAGTTCCTCCGCCATGCGCTTGGTCAAGGTCGTCACCAGCACCCGTTCGCCCCTGGCTACGGTTTCGCGCACCTGGTGCAGCAGATCATCGACCTGGCCGAAACCGCCCCCCTCTCCTTCAAGGAGAGCGTCAGGATGTGATTTGCCTGCCGTCGCCGGCCTGATCTCTATCACCGGATCCACCAACCCGGTCGGACGGATGATCTGCTCGACAAATACACCGCCGCTTTTCTCAAGTTCGTAATCGGCCGGGGTGGCGGAGACGTACACCGCCTGCCGGATACGCGCCTCGAACTCCTGAAAGTTGAGCGGCCGATTATCCAGCGCCGCCGGAAGGCGGAAACCGAAATTGACCAGCGTATCCTTGCGGGAACGGTCACCGCGGTACATAGCCCCGGTCTGTGGGATGGTAATGTGAGATTCGTCCACAAACAGCACGAAATCATCCGGGAAGTAGTCGATCAGAGTGTAGGGAGGGTCGCCCGGTTGACGGCCATCGAAATAGCGGGAATAGTTTTCGATCCCCTGGCAGAAACCCATCTCCTCCATCATCTCGATATCAAAAAAAGTGCGCTGTTCGAGACGCTGGGCTTCCAGCAGCATGTTTTCGGCACGAAAATACCGGATGCGATCACCAAGATCGATCCGGATCTGCTCAATGGCCTTTCCCATGGTTTCCCGGCTTGAAACATAATGTGATGCGGGATAGATCGCGCATTTTGACAGCCTGTGCAGCACCGTTCCCCTCAACGGATCTATTTCACTGATCGTTTCGATCTCATCGCCAAAAAATTCGATCCTGAGCGCCTTTTCACTGTCATAGGCAGGAAAGACCTCAACCACATCCCCCCGCACCCGGAAAGTTCCACGGTGGAAATCCATGTCATTACGCTCGTACTGAATCTCGACCAGTTTTTTCAGCAGCGTGTCACGTCCGTAATCTTCACCTTGGTGAAAGAAAATGTGCAGACTGGAATACGCTTCCGGCGAGCCGATGCCGTAGATACAGGAGACCGATGCCACGATGATCACATCCCGCCGGGTCAGCAGGCTGCGGGTGGCGGAGTGGCGCATTTTGTCGATCTCGTCGTTGATCGCCGAATCCTTCTCTATGAAGGTATCGCTGGCGGGAATGTAGGCTTCGGGCTGGTAGTAGTCATAGTAGGAAACAAAATATTCAACCGCATTGTCCGGGAAAAGCTCCTTGAACTCGCCGTACAGCTGGGCCGCCAGGGTTTTATTCGGGGCCAGCACCAAGGCCGGCCGGCCGGTACGGGCGATCACGTTGGCAATCGTGAATGTCTTGCCGGAGCCGGTAACGCCTAGCAGGGTCTGATGCGGATCCCCACGCTCAATGCCTTCCACCAGTTCATTGATAGCCTGGGGCTGGTCACCTCGCGGGATGTATGAGGTTGCAAGATTAAAATGGGACATGGCCACAAATCCAGTTAAACAGTGTTTGAAAGCTGCCGGTTATTTAGTATACTGAAACATACTGACTGACGATGCCGTCAAAGGTGTCATGAGCTTCAAAAGTAACACGCGACGCAGAGTGTGACAATACCCCCGCAAGAGCCCCTATCGTGACGACAGCCGGGAGGATACCATGAAAACGCACGAAAGTCCGCAACGCATCAACATTCTGCTTGTCGTTGACAATGAACATGATCGTGCATCTTTAAGGCAGATCCCGAATCAGGAAAAAGTCGAATACTCCATCACTGATTGCAGTTGCACAAACGAGGCTTTCAGCACTGCTGCCAAGGACTGCTTGGCGTTCGATGTGGTCGTGGTCAATCACCACCCCCCCTGCCTGGACGGCCTGGAATTATGCAGGAAAGTACTGGCGGCCGCCATCCCGCTGCCGCTGGTGATCCTCGTCGGCAGCGGCCTTGAAGGGATAGCCGCTGAAGCGCTGAAGGCCGGAGTAAATGACTATATCATCAAGGATCCCTATAACGCCTACCTGGGAATACTACCTTATGTATTAATCAGGGTGGTCGCATCCAGCCGGGAGCGGCGTTTACGCGAAGAAGCGACTCTATCTTTGTGTGAAAGCCAGGAACGGCTGCAGAATATTGTCGAAGGGATAACCATCCCCACCTTCGTAATCAACAAGAATCACATTGTCACACACTGGAACCAGGCCTGTGCAAATATTACCGGCGTAGCTGCTGACGAAGTAATCGGCACCCGCCAGCAATGGCGGGCTTTCTACACTTCCGAGCGACCGGTCATGGCAGACCTGATAGTGGACAGGGTCATTGAAGACATGGTGGCGAGACATTATGGTGGCAAATACCTGCATTCAAAGGTTATTAACGGAGCCTTCGAAGCAGAGGATTTCTTTCCGCATTTCGGTGATGCCGGCAAATGGCTCTATTTTACAGCAGCCCCTCTAAGAGACTCGATCGGGCAGATCATCGGCGCAATAGAGACGCTTCAAGACATCTCTGAACGACGAAAAGCCGAACTGGCGCTGAAAGAGAGTGAACGGCTTTTCCGCGAGCTCAGCATAACCGACGGGCTCACCCGACTATACAATTCACGTCACTTTTTCGGCCGCGCCAGAGAGGAGATCGAGCGTTGCAACCGTTATGCGTCGCCACTCTCGCTGATTCTGCTTGATGTTGACAATTTCAAGAAGTTCAACGACTCTTACGGACATATCGACGGTGATCGGGTACTGGCCAGGCTGGCGGATATCATCAGGGATGGCATCAGGGGAGTTGACTCCGCCTACCGTTATGGAGGAGAAGAGTTCATCGTGCTTTTCCCGGAAACCGAACCGGGGGAAGCGGTGATTGTTGCGGAGAGGATCCGGCAGAATTTCGAACGTACCACGTTTTCACCAGCCGACGGAATCTGTGTTAATATGAGCATCAGCATTGGTGGCGGCAGCTACCATTCCGGAGAGGATCTGACCAGTTTCGTCAAGCGTATCGATGGGGCCATGTACGAGGCCAAGAGGCTCGGCAGAAACCGGGTGGTCTTTGTCGAATAATTCTGTGAAGTGGCTCAGAAACCGGTTTAATCCGGCATGATGAAAACAAGGGGGGCAATTCCTGATTTTACGGAATTGCCCCTCCTTGTTGTACTGAAATATTACTTATCGGCTATTTTGATGACAGGCAAGCAGCGGCATACTGAAGTCGTCTGATCGCCTCGTCACACCCCAGAACATTGATGATCTCGCCGATGCCTGGCGCCTGGGTGCCACCCGACAGGGCGATCCTGACCGGCTGCCCTACCTGTGGCATCTTCCAGCCGTTTTCGCTGCAGATTTCCTTGAAGAGGGCGTCAATACCGGCTGCATCCGCCACGGAAGATGCCGACAGTTTTCCGGCTACAGCCGCGAACACCGCCAGCAGATGTCCCTTTTCGAATTTGGCCAGCGCGGCCTCATCGTAGCTTTGCGGCGCATTGTAATAAAACACGGCCCGTTCGGCCATCTCTTCCAGGGTCTGGGCACGCTCCTGCAGGGTTTTGACCACCAGCATCAGGTCCGGGCCACTTAGAGTTGTCACATCACGTCTGGATAGATGCGGCAGTAACAGGTCCGCCAGCCGTTCCGTATCGCAGTTTTTTATGTAATGGGCGTTCAGCCAGAGCAGCTTTTCAGTATTGAATACCGAAGCCGATCGTCCCACGTTATTTACGTCAAATTTTTGAATCATCTCGTCCAGACTGAAGATTTCGTCATCACCATGGCTCCACCCCAAACGTACCAGGTAGTTTAGCAGCGCTTCCGGCAGGAAGCCCATATCGCGGTAGGCAATTACGCTGGTGGCGCCGTGGCGCTTGGAGAGCCGCGCCTTGTCGGCGCCGAGAATCATCGGCACATGGGCAAACTGCGGTACAGGGAAACCCAACGCCTGGTAGAGTTGAATCTGGCGCGGAGTGTTGTTGACATGGTCATCGCCGCGGATGACCGTGGTTATGCGCATGCTGGCGTCGTCGATCACCACGCAGAAGTTGTAGGTCGGAGTACCGTCAGTACGTTGTATTACAAGATCGTCCAACTCCTCGGCCGGAAACGCGATCCGCCCCTTGATCAGATCATCAAAGGCCACTTCCCCCCCCTGCGGAGCGCGAAAGCGCACCACATGCGGAGCGTCGGGCTGGTCAGTGCGATCACGGCAGGTGCCGTCGTACTTGGGCTTGCGCCCCTCTTTCATCGCCAGTTCACGTTTCCTTTCCAGTTCATCGGCACTGCAGAAGCACTTGTAGGCCTTACCTTCATCCAGCAGTTTCCTGACATGCTCCTTGTACAGCTCGAAGTTGTCCGACTGGTAGAAAGGCCCTTCGTCCCACTCCAGGCCAAGCCACTGCATCCCTTGCAGAATTGCGTCCACGGACTCCTTGGTGGAGCGCTCCACATCGGTATCCTCAATGCGCAGGATGAATGTGCCACCCTGCTTTCTTGCCAAAAGCCAGTTGAACAGCGCGGTACGGGCTCCGCCAACGTGCAGGTAACCGGTCGGACTCGGGGCAAAGCGGACTCTTAGTTCGGACATTATGATGTTCTCCTTTATTACAATTTTGAACCTTGCCATGTGCCGCGCCGGCGCAACTCGTTCAGCACGGCAAACCACATCTGGTTGTTCTTGAGACCCCACTGCGGCGCTACCCGGATACCAAGCGGAGCCGAGCCGTACAGGCGCTGCACCGTAACTCGCGCGGGAAGTCGCTCCAGAAAATCAGCGGCAACGGCCACATATTCGGCAAGCGTCAACGGCACGAACTCGCCGCGCCGATACATCCGAGCCAGCTCGGTGCCATCCACCGCGTGCAACTGGTGCAGCTTTACCGAATCAATCGGAAGCGAAGCGATCAGTTCGGCACTCTTCAGAAACTCTTCAGCGGTTTCGCCAGGAAATCCATAGATAAGATGGGCGCATATGTCAAAATTCCGACCAGCAGACCGCCGCGCCGTGGCGACAAAATCCTCCAGTGTATGCCCGCGGTTGATACGCGTCAAAATCCCGTCATCCATAGACTGCAACCCCAGCTCAAGACATACATACTTATCTTGCGCAATTGCGGTCAACAACTCCAAGGCTTCATCGGTCAGTGAGTCGGGGCGGGTTCCGACCGATATGCCGATCACGTCGGGATGCGCGAGAGCGCGCCGATAAAGGCTTGGAAAAAGATCAACCGAGGCGTAGGTGTTGGTGTACTTCTGAAAATAGACGATAAATTTCTGAGAGCCGAGGCGGATGCGATGGTAAGCCATGCCGTGCTCCATCTGCTCTTCCAGCGGTATGATCGAACGCGTGTCCTTTGGAGAGAAAGAGCTGTTGTTGCAATAGATGCAGCCGCCGCTCCCCTTGCTGCCATCCCTGTTGGGACAGGTGAAGCCGGCATCCACATTGACCTTGCTCACCCTGCAGCCGAAGCGGTTACGCAGATAGTGGCCGTATGAGTTGATACGGAGCTGGGGATGAAGGCATGAATCAGTGGCGTGTGGCATGCTTCTCTATCTTTTCAAGCAGCAATCTGGCTGCATTGCTTGGGTCCGGCTCAGAAACGATCCCGGAAATCATGGCCGCACCATGGCAACCGCTGGACATGACTTCCGCAATTGTCGATATTTTGACACCCCCCAGTGCAAATACTGGAATTGTAAGAGCACTGGCCGCAAAGGCAAGCTGCGGCACACCGACCGGGTCCCCGTACTTCAATTTGGACGGGGTCTGGTAAACCGGGCCGAATGTGACGAAATCTGCTCCATCGCGCTCCGCCTGCAACGCTTCAGCTACGGAATGGGCTGAATATCCGATCAGCAGTTCCGTACCCAGCAATTTTCGCACTTCTGCCACCGGCAGACTGTCCGCGCCGACATGCACACCATCAGCGCCAACGGCCAGGGCGATGTCGATGCGTTCGTTGATCAACAGGCGGGCATTGTATGCCCTGGTGATTGAACGCATCAGCAAAGCCAGCTCATACTGCCGGCGCGCCGGAAGATCCTTTTCGCGTAGCTGAACCGACCGCACTCCTGCCGCGAGAGTATCTGCGACAACGGCAGGGAGTTCCCTCCCTGCCGTCTGAGTCCGGTCAGTTATCAGATAGAGATTGAAATCGACCATCACACGCTCATAGGAACATGCCGTCCAGCGGACTTGAGGCGTTGGCGTACAATTTTCGCGGAATCCGGCCGGCTTTGTAGGAGAGACGCCCCGCAATCACCGCCAGTTTCATCGCTTCAGCCATTGCGATCGGATCACCGGCGCCGGCGATTGCGGTATTCATCAGCACGCCGTCACAGCCAAGCTCCATCGCGATTGCGGCATCGGACGCGCAGCCGACACCGGCATCTACGATGACCGGGATCTTCACATTTTCAAGAATAATCTTGATATTGTACGGATTGCGAATGCCCAGGCCGCTGCCGATCGGCGCTCCCAGAGGCATAACCGCCGCGCACCCCAGATCTTCAAGCTTCTTGCAGAGGATAACATCGTCGCTGCAGTAGGGCAGTACAGTAAAGCCCTCACTCACCAAAACCTTGGCGGCCTTGAGGAGTTCCTCGTTGTCAGGGAAAAGAGTTTTCTCGTCCCCCAGCACCTCAAGCTTGACAAAGTCGGACATGCCAGCCTCGCGCGCCAGACGGCAGGTACGAATGGCATCGTCGGCGGTATAGCAACCGGCCGTATTCGGCAGCAGGGTATATTTTTGGGGATCGATATAATCAAGCAGCGATTCCTTGCTGCGGTCGAGATTGACCCGGCGCACCGCCACGGTGATAATCTGCGCGCCCGAAACTTCAAGCGCCCTGGCGGTCTGTTCAAAGCTGGCATATTTGCCGGTTCCCACCATCAACCGCGAACTGAACTCCCGTCCACCAATTACAAGTTTATCGGTATTATCTGTCATTTTAACTATCCCCCGCCCACGAAATGGACTATCTCTATTCTATCCCCGTCTGAAAGCATGTGAGTGTCGTAACTGGCCTTGGGGACGATGTCCAGGTTCACTTCGACCGCAACCCGCTCCAGACCGATACCCAAACCGGCCAAAAGTCCGGTAATCGAAAGGCCGTCCTGTTGTTCCGAACGCTCCCCATTCAGGATGATATGCATACCACACTCTCCACAAAAGAAAAAAGCCGCGGAAGCGGCTATTGAAAATCTATCGGCGCGCTTCCCTACGCCGGCATTACCCGGATCAGGTACGAAGGGTCGCGGTGGCATACCGCTCTCAGTCGAAACTCCCCCAGCTTTTCGTCAAACTAGATGATTACCGCATCTCTGTCAACCCAATTTTATGAACATGAATGATCGCAAAGTGCAATATATTTTTAACCTTAGCGTGAGTTGCATTGAAATTGTGGTATATTTCTGGCATTGTGCCGAAGTCATGGTTGCGATCCCTGCAATTCCACATCCGGAGTAGTGAAAAATGGCCGAAAAGCGTGACATAAAGCGCCACAAAAAACGCATTACAGTTCGCTTTGGAATTGATGAAGCCAGCCGGGTCGCATTTACGGAAGACATTTCCATGACCGGAATGTTTATCAAAACCCCAAACATCGTGCCACCAAACACAAAGATCAGAATAGTGCTGGAACTATCAGATCACCGGACTGTTGAAATTGAAGCCCGGGTAATGTGGGCCAAGAAGGTGCCCCAGAATCTGTTCCATCTGGTTAAAAAAAGCGGCATGGGCGTGAGATTCCTGCGGTTCCATTCCGGAGAAGACGTTTTCAACTGTTATTTCAAGGAACTATCAGCAGATAACCAACCCAGTTGAGGAACTGCCATGGCATGTCGAAAGATTTTTATTGGAGCGACCGGACAACATTGCGGCAAGACAACCATAAGCCTGTCATTAATGCACCTTGCCCGCAAAAAATACGCGAGAGTCGGCTTCATGAAGCCGATCGGCCCCAAGTGTATCGAATTCAACGGCCATACCGTCGATAAGGATGCAGCGATGTTTGCCACCGTATTCGGCGTTGAAGAGGATGTTGCCCTGATGTCGCCGATGACGCTGTCGGCCGGTACAACCCGCCGCTTTCTCGATGGCGGAATTGACATATCCTCCCCGCGACAAACCATATTGAATGCCTGCGCCGAACTGGAGCGCAAGTATGACTTCCTTATCATTGAAGGGGCCGGACACGGTGGCGTCGGTTCCGTGGTCGGAGCGAACAATGCCAGAGTAGCCGCGATGCTGGACGCACCCGCTCTTCTGGTAACCGGTGGCGGCATTGGCAATGTGATTGACGCAGTCGAACTCAACCTGGCTCTGTATGAGAGGGAAAAGGCCAACGTCAGGGTTATCATGCCCAACAAGCTGGTCACTGAAAAACGCGCCAATGCAATGACCTATCTCAACAAGGCATTTGCGGCAAACAAACTGCTCGTCACCGGCGCATTCAACTATTCTCCCACATTGGCTGATCCTACCCTGCTGCATGTGGCAACTCTCCTCAGGCAGCCACTTCTGGGCGACTCGTCCGAGCAAAGCCGCATCTGCCACACGATCCAGCTCGGCGCAGCCTCTTCCCAGCGGGTTATCGACAACCTGGAAGATTCGACGCTCCTGATTGTGACCAGCTCACGGGATGAACTCATGGTCACCGCATCATCCCTGTACAATATTCCCGAATTTAAAAAACGGCTGGCGGGATTGGTTATCGGTGGTCATGCGCCGATCTCCGATATTACCCAACGGATTATCGATGACAGCGGCATTCCCTACATCCGCATCGAAGAGACCTCATCGGAAGTGTTCTATCAGCTGCGGGAACATGTTTCAAAAATCGGGCCTGAAGACCATGAAAAGATTGCGCTTATAAACTCGATAGCCGAGAAGTACATCGACTTCGACGCAATTGACGCCAGACTTTGATCCCAATCAGGGCTATCAGGCCGGCGCATCGCTAAAAAACTCTTGACCACGCGCTGTTTTTAATATTTATAGGAAAGTGTTCATTCAGTTAGAGGAGTCGGCATGATTGCATTGACGCGTATGGACAAACAGCTCATGTACCTCAATCCGGATCATATTATCAGTATTGAGGAAACTCCCGATACCGTTATTACACTTTTCAACGGCAATCATTATATCGTCATGGAGCGAGCCGACTCGATTATCAGCAGAGTCGTGGCTTTCCGCTCCAGGGTAATCCGAAGAGCCCAGAACTCCAACGGCAGGAAATATCTGCACAGGCAGCGGATAGACCTGTTCCAGCGAGTCTCAATCGCCAAAGAGGCAATCTGCCCGGCCACCAGGAACACTCACGATCGCACTCCATTCCACAGTCGGGATTATTAGCGTATGGATTTAGCAACCATTATAGGATTGGTGATGGGCTTCGGCGCGATTTTCGGTGGCGCCGCACTCGAAGGAGTACACATATCGGCCCTGATCCAGCCGACTGCCGCCATGATCGTTCTGGGTGGCACCTTTGGCGCAACTTTCGTCTGCTTTCCGCTTCCGGCGATCATCAATGCTCTGAAAGCGGTCAAAGGCGCCTTTCTTCCCAACAAGGTGGATCACGAAGGAGTCGTAAAAGACATCATCAACTATGCCACCAAAGCCAGACGCAACGGCTTGATTTCACTTGAGCAGGAAGCCCAGAACGCCCGCGACCCCTTTATCAAGAAGGGAATTTCCCTGGTCGTGGACGGCATAGACCCCCAGAAGCTTCGCGAGACCCTGGAAGCGGATATCATGGCCTACGAAGACCACACCAAACACAGCGTTGAATTCTATGAAGCGGCCGGCGGTTTTGCCCCGACCATAGGTATCATCGGGGCCGTTCTCGGCCTGATCCACGTCATGGGCAACCTCTCCGACACATCCAAACTGGGAGGCGGTATTGCGGTTGCATTCGTTGCAACCATCTACGGCCTGATAGTGGCCAACATCATCTGTCTCCCGATCGGAACCAAGCTGAAGATTCGCATGAAGGAAGAGGTGTTACGCCGCGTCATGATCCTGGAAGGGCTGATCGCGATTCAGAACGGCGAGAACCCCCACTTCATCGAGCAGAAGCTCAAGGCCTTCGTGGGCGGACACTAAACGGACATGGCACTAAAGAAAGAACCTGAAAAGCATGTCAATCACGAACGCTGGCTGGTATCCTATGCCGACTTCATCACCCTATTGTTTGCCGTGTTTGTTGTTCTGTATGCCATGGGGCAGAGTGACAAGAAAAAGGTCGAGGAGGTCATGCAGTCGCTCAAGGAATCGTTCGGCATGGTCAACGCCGGCGCTCCCGCTCCCAAGGTAAATGTAATCCCCTCCAAGGCAATTACAGTCATCCCCGCTCTAAAACCAGAGTTGTCCATTTCCCCAACCGGCCGCCAGCGTAGCGGCACAGCCAAATCACGGGCCGAAGAAAAAGACTTCCGCCAGATCAAGGCCTCGGTGGAAGCCTATCTGGTCAAGCGTGGCGCACAGAACAAGGTAACCCTGGAAATCACCCGCCGCGGCCTGATTGTCAGCCTTAAAGAAGCCGGTTTTTTTGACTCGGGACAGGCCGTTATCAGGCCGGACGCATATGAATTGATAAATACCATTTCCGAAGTCATGACCCAGTACAACAACCCGCTACGGCTGGAAGGCCACACCGATAATGTTCCGATCAGCACGGCACAGTTCCCCTCCAACTGGGAACTTTCCACCGCACGCGCAACCAATGGCCTCAAATACCTGATCAAGAATTTCGATGTTGATCCGGACAAGATATCCGCAACCGGCTATGCCGAATTCCGGCCTGTAGCCGACAACTCAACGCCTGAAGGGCGCGCCAAGAACCGCCGCGTAGACATCGTCATGCTTTCCGGAGACGGTGAACGCGGAGAACCCTGATTTTTCTCCAAACACCCGTCCCGGCGCCTCACCCTCTATTGTATCCGGCTGAAAACATGGTATAGACACATACACTGCAGGCAATGCGACTTATTCTGTCACTACCATGTGCTATCTTCTTCCCATCTAAACAATCGGGAGGAAATGTCATGGAAGCTGTAACGATCGCAGGGGCCGCCGTAGTTATTGCCGGAGGGATCTACTCGTTTCTGGATCTGCTGGCCGACCTGGGTATTCAGGTCAGCACTTCAAAGACATCCGGTAAGAGCTCACCGGTCTTCGGCAGCTGTCTCCACGCGTCGCAAAGACGGGTCAAGAAGGTGGCGGGGGTGAACATTTGAAAGCGCGTTGAGCAGGCTGCTCTTAACATTGGGTATTTCCAGCTGCAGCTGTTTGAGAAGCTGTTTCATCCGCTTACGCTGTAGATCGGCGGTACCGCAGGCCGGACAACTGCAGCAGACCACCGGCAGGGACACCTGGTTGGAAAAGCTGATGATGTCATCTTCGGCAACGTATACCAGCGGCCGGATTACGGTGATGACACCGTTGTCGGCCAGCATCGAGGCAGCCATAGATTTGAGAGAGCCGACAAAGAACTGGTTCAATAGCAGGGTCTCGATGAAATCATCCTGATGGTGCCCCAACGCCAGCTTGTTGCACCCCATGTCCTGGGCGACTTCATAAAGCGCGCCCCGTTTCAGTCGAGCGCAGATAGAACAGTACGATGACCCCGGACGACGTTTTTCCTGGATGATGGAATAATGCTCCGTCGGCACCATGCGATATGTAAAATGGTTGTCACGCAGGAAAGTTTCAATCACCCCGATCCGGTAACCCGGATATCCGGAATCGATATTGATCGCCACCAGTTCGAAAGTGACCGGCGCCCGCCGGCGCAAATCCTCCAGCAACAGCAGCAGTGAGTATGAATCCTTGCCCCCCGACACGGCTACAGCGATGCGGTCGCCCTGTTCGATCAGCCCAAAGTCGGCAATGGCCTTGCCGACACCATGTCTCAGCTTTTTGAAAATCTGGCTCCGGTTAAATTCCGCGCACGGATTTATCATGCCGCTACTCCTTGACAAATTTATCTGCGGCCATTCCGGGATCTTCCCTTCGATCCCGCCCGAGCCAATCTCGCTTAAACGCCGCTGCCACTGCGGCTGAAACGGTATCCGACCCCCCGTACCGTCTGAAAATGCTTTGGGTGCGCCGGGTCCGGTTCGAAGTATTTGCGCAGACGGACGATAAAATTATCCAGCGTCCTAGTTTCCGTATCGCTGGTATAGCCCCATACGGTCTGCAACAGTTCGCTGCGCGGGATCGCCTGTCCTTCCTTGCGGAAGAAAAGCGACAGTACACGCACCTCCATTTCGGTCATGTCGATCTCACCCTGGGCGGTTTTGGCTCGGTATGACAACAAGAAGGCCTCATTATCCCCAAAACGATACCCCTCTTCAACCGGTTCCGGACGATACCATGACGAACGTCTCAACATACCCTTGACCCGCAGCAGAAACTCCGCCAGGTTGAAAGGCTTGGTCAGGTAATCATCGGCCCCGTTCTCCAGGCCTTCAACCCGGTCGGCATCCTCGGAACGTGCGGTCAACATCAGAATCGGCACGCGTGGATCGAGCTTTCTTATCAGGCGGCAGGCTTCAAAGCCGTCCATGCCCGGTAACATCACATCCAGGATGATCAGGTCAAAACGCTCGACTTCCAGCGACTTGAGAGCGCTCTCTCCGGTTTCGAAATGGCTGATCCGCAACCCCTCTTCTTCCAGATTGTAGCAGATACCCCGTGCCAGATGGATTTCGTCCTCCACCAGCATGATCTGCGGTTTGTCGTTCATCATATCCAGAGCCCTATCCCACCGGAATTTTAATCGTAAAGGTACTGCCCTTGCCCAAACCCGGACTTGTCACTCCCACCGTGCCGCCATAGCCCCTGACGACCGATTCGACAATGTAAAGTCCCAGCCCGGTGCCGCGCACGTTTTCTCCGGGAGGCTGGACCCGGTAGAAACGATCGAAGATTTTTTTTTGCTCCTTTACCTCCAGGCCGCGTCCCTGGTCCCGCACCGATAGCTGCAGCATGTTACCAATTTTGATCAGCCGGACGGTAATCTCCGGGCTCTGGGATGAATAGAGCCGCGCGTTTTCAAACAGGTTGCGGATCACCATGCCCATCTCTTCCGGATCGACCATGGCTTTCAGCGCCGGCGGAGCTTCAAAGGTAATGCTTCCGCCATGCGGCATGGTGCCCCGCTCGCGCTCCACATGTTCCCCGACCAGAGCCGTCAGGTCGGTCAGTCGGCGCTCGGTCTGCTTGCGACGCTGCTCAAGTCGTGCCGCCATCAACAGGTTGTTGATCAGGTAATGCAGACGTTCCGTGTCGGCCAGCATCGTTCCGACAAAAGAATCCAGTTTTTCCTCGTTGGGTCGTCGCAGTCGGATCGTTTCCAGGTGCAACTGAATCGAAGCCAGGGGGGACTTAAGTTCATGGGTGACCTGGGAAATGACATTGCGTTGCTGCGAATACAGATTTGACTGCCGGTTCCAGAAGACGAAAATTACATAGGCGCCGATCAGGATCAACAGCAGCATGCCGAGCCCTTCAACCATGACCGGCCAGTTAAGTCCATCCCCAAGCAGCTCCGGGCGGTATTTCTCGGCTAAAGCCTTGAACTCCCTGTGCTTGCCGATGAACCAGTATATCCAGAATATCACCAGCGTGATCCAGACCAGCTGAATCGCGATCATGGTCATGACCGGAGTAAAAATGCGTCGTAAAAAGTGCTTCACTAGCTTCAATCCAATCTGTTGATTTATCGTTGCCCAGAAGGCCGGGAAAGAGTTTTTGGCATGGAGTCCGTTTTGCGTGCTTGTGAATCCGGCCGCATTCTGCTATAAGCATTCATCTCTGAAACAGAGTTATAAATATATACTGGAGAGTATGTCAATGGCTGTTGTGGAATTCAAGAAACTTAAACGACAAATGATGCTATATCGAATAGTACAGACCATATTAACCGGTCTGCTGATTGTAATGGCTATTTTTTTTCAAAGCAGGTTCGTTGCACTTAACAAACCGGAGCTTTTCATGCGTAGCATTATTTTCTCAATGATCATACAACTGCTTCTGATCTGGCCAGTCTACAAACTTGCCTGGCGCGATGCTGGTGTAGAAATAGAAGGTAATCATCCGGACCTGACGCCTGAACAGCAGGGCGCTCTGCGCAAAAAGCGTCTGATCGGAGATATGTGGAAATTCTGTGGTGTAGCTTTCTATGTTGTTTTTGTAACGCTCGTGCCGGACGCCAAGAAGTCAGTGGGAACTATACCTGTGTATGCCATAACCATCTTTTCATTCCTGCTGACTTGCCTGCTGTATTTCCAGTGTTTCAACTTCAGCGCCAAAAAGCAGATCAAGGCAATCACTTAAGGGCGAGTGACTGGCTTACCCTCGCCCTGCCAAGGCATACATCAAATTCAAAAGCGGGCGACCCAACGGGGCGCCCCTACCTTTTTTCGGAATTGAAAAACGCCTCCATCTTCCCGAACATCTCCCCCGAATTCCCCTTGACTATCTCCGTCTCCGGCAACGACCTCAGAAAGGTCCTGCCATAGCTCTTGTTGATCACGCGCCGGTCCAGGATCAGCACCGCCCCATGGTCGTCACGGCTGCGGATCAGGCGACCGAAGCCCTGGCGGAACTTTATCACCGCCTGCGGCAGCGAAAAGTCACGGAACGGATCGCCGCCATCGGACTTGATCTTTTCGGCCCGTGCCTGTTGGACCGGCTCGGTCGGCACCTGAAACGGCAGCCTGGTGATGATCACCAGCCGCAGGGCCTCACCCTTTACATCGACCCCTTCCCAAAACGAATCGGTGCCGAACAGCACTGCATTGCCTTCCTTGCGGAACTGCGCCAGGAGAGCGTGGCGACCGGTTTCGCCCTGTTTGAGCGTTGTCAGCCCCAACCGGGCCAGCTGCGGCGCCAAAGCGGCATGAACACGATTTAGCAGGTCATAGGAGGTGAACAGCACGAAGGCGCCGCCGCGTGCCAGAGTCACCGCCTGCAGAATATGGCTTTCCAGCGCTTCACGATAGCCGGGCTCGGTAGGCTCCGGCATATTCTCCGGTATCGCCACGAAGACCTGGCTGGCATAATCGAAGGGTGACGCCAGCTGCAGTTCCGACAGGCGTTCCTTGGGCAACAGGCCGAAACCGGTACGTTTTTTCAGATAGCCGAACTGCCCCCCCACGGTCAGAGTGGCCGAGGTGACGATGATCGTTTTAAGCCGGTCCAGCACGGTTTCCTTGAGTTGCCCGGAAATATCCAGCGGCGCAGCGCAGATGCGGGCCTGCACGCCGCGGATGCCATTTCTGGTCTCGATCCAGCGGCAGTAGCCTTCAGCATCGGTCGTAAAGAACAGCAACCCGTCGGCCATGGCCTGCAGACGGCCTTCGATACCGCCGGTATCCAGCAGCTGGTCGGCCAGCTTTTCACGCAGTTTTTCCGGCAGATCGCCGCAGCGGCGCAGCAGCGTGCGCATGGCCGAGGTGTAGTCGTTGACCGCATCGGCCAGCCCGTGCAGCCGCTGGCGGCACTCGTTCCAAAAGACCTTGCGCTCCACCTCGGGCGTTATGCGCAGCTTCTGCTCCCGTCCGGCCAATCCTCCGGAATCATGTTCCACGGAGATCGCCAGCCAATCCATGGTCTGTTCGGTCAGGCCGGCCAAGTCGTGGGCCTTGGGCAGCAGATGGCTCTCCAGCAGACCTGACAGTTCAGAGTACAGCCCCTCCTGTGATTCCGGCAGATCGCGGGCGATGCGCGACGAGATGATCGTCAGCAGCCCGGCCCGGTTGGCCTTTTGCGGGACAAGACGTTGCAACTGCTTGAGGATGCCGCTACGGGCGATCATCAGAGAGAGATGGCTGGTGGCCACATCCTCCAGATGGTGCCCTTCGTCAAAGATCAGCCGGGTAAATGGGGGCAGGATCGCGGTGGCATCGTACCCGGTCTCTTTCCGCAGCACGATGTCGGACAGAAGCAGCGCGTGGTTTACCACCAGCACCCTGGCGGCCGACGATTCACGCCTGGCCCGGTAGAAGAAGCAGCGGTTGAAGTGCTTGCAGCGCGATCGGCTGCATTGATCGGCCTCGCAGCAGACCTCCTCCCAGGTGCTATGGCGGGGAGTGAAGGCCAGGTCGCTGCGACAGCCGTCCTGGCTGGCGTGACTCCATTCGATGATGCTGGTAAGCTCGGCCGAGGATTCGTCGGGAAACAGGGACGGTTCGGCTTCGGCATGCTCCAGCTTGCGCAGACAGGCGTAGTTGCCGCGCCCCTTGACCAACGCGGTCTTGAATTCGATCTTTGAATTACGCGCCAGGAACGGCAGATCCTTGCGGATCAACTGTTCCTGCAGGTTGATCGTGTTGGTGGAGATCACGACCCGCTCGTTGTTGCGCACCGCCCAGAGGATCGACGGCACCAGGTAGGCCAGCGATTTGCCGGTGCCGGTGCCGGCCTCCACCAGCGCCACGCCGTCACGGTTGAAGGCCTCGGCCACGGCAAGGGACATCCGCACCTGTTCATCGCGCTGTTCGTACCCTTTCAGGTGGGCCATCATTCCATCAGGGGCAAATACGCGGCCGATTTCCTCCAGTGAAAGCAGCTCGCCCTTCTTATCGGTATGGGGGGTCACCACCATGTAGCAGCGCAGGCAGTCGTTGTCGACGATCGAGAAACCGATGCCCTGGTTGCCGGCCACCGAGGCGATCTCCATGTCGGCCGACGATGGAGTCAGGTCGCCGGTGGGGTGGTTATGAATGACAACATCGCCATTCGACGCGCGCACCATGATCGCTGGAACGGCCTGTTTGCTGCCACGGGCGATAGTTTCCACCTCGCAGACAACACCTTCAACGTTGGTGCGGCCGATGAAAAAGACCTCGTTGCCGCCGGCAGCGGCAATTTCGTGGCGCATCAAGGCGCGGCAGTCCTGGGTAAAGTGAGTTTGCATGGGATTGGATACAATAGCACAGCGCATGAAAAAAGGCACCGTCGAATCCCGGCACCTGAATCCATTAATTTGTCCGCTTCAAACCCGAACAGTTCAGTTGATCAACAACCCCACCAATCCAGCTCCGATGATGACCACCATCGGACTGACACTTGTCCATTTGAAAATTGCAAAGCCGATCAGCAGCACGATGAATTCCTTAGTGCCGGACAGTGAGGATGCGCCCAGATTCCAGGCCGCGGCGGCCACCAGTCCGACTACCGCCGGCAGCAGTCCGTCCAGGGTGGAGCTGATGATGTCAATGTTTTTCAGGCGGTCGTAATTTCGGCCGACTACCAGCATCAGGGTTACACAGGGGAGGAAGATGAAAACAGTGGCGATCAGGGCGCCCGGAAAGCCTCCGGCCCTAAATCCGGTAAAAGTTGCCAGCATCGCCAGCGGACCGGGAGTCAACTGGGATAGCGCCAATCCGTCCAGGAACTCCCGCAAGGTCAGCCAGTGATACTGATCGACCATGATATGATTCAGCAGAGGGATCAACACATAGCCGCCGCCGACGAAGATCAGACCGATCCGGAAATAAATCCAGGCCAGGGTCAGGAGAGAAGTCATCAGCTCAACCTCCGGCGAAAGATGCTTTCGCACAGCGACCATAGCGCCGCTGCCAGCAGCACCCAGGCCGCGTTCAACTGCAGAAAGACCGTGGCGGCAAAGGCCGCCAGCGCCATCAGGACGCTGCCGGCGCCCTTGATCTGCTTGCGTCCCATATCCATGGCCACAACCAGGATCAGGCCGATGATGACCGGATTGGTACCTTTCAACGCAGCCTGCAACTGGGGCAGTTCGTTGTAGGTGAAATATATCCAGGACAAGAGTGAAACCAGCAGAAACGATGGCAGGATAAAACCGACCGCAGCGGTGATGCCGCCGCGAATTCCCCGCAGGTGATGGCCGGTGAAGGTGCAGACATTAAGGGAAAAAGGGCCCAGAATCTGGCCGAAGGCCAGACCGTGCAGGAACTCCTCAGAGGTGATCCAGCGTTTTTCTTTTACGCAGATCCGCTCCACCAGCGCCACGATCGCCATGCCGCCCCCGAAACCGGTCAGGCCGATCTTGGCAAAGGTCAGAAATATTTCCGTAAGTCTTACTGATTGTATTTTTTTATCCATTTTTCGATACTCCGCGCCGCTAATCACGTCCGCTTGAAGATTTTCTCCAGTTCATCCAGGCGCACAACATGGGAGACCGGTCGTCCGTGAGGGCAGCTGGCGGCAAATTCAGTCTCGTCCATGCTGCGCAAAAGTTCCCTGATCTGCAGGTTTTCAAGCGCGTGCACGCCCCTCACTACCGAATGGCAGGCGATCCGTGAGAGCAGTTCATCCAGCGTTTCCTGAAATGCAGCGCTGGTTCCGAGACCGGCAAGATCGGCCAGGATCTCCCGCACCAGGCCGATAGCGTCCTTTTCGGAGGATATACGCGGCACGGCGGCGATCATCAGCGTATTTCCGCCGAAGTGCTCCAGTTCGAAACCGATGCCGGCCAGATTGTCCCGGAAGCGCCCGGCAACGGCCACCTCGCTGAAGGACAACTCGACCGTCTCCGGGAAAAGCAAGCGCTGTGACTCGACGCTTCCTTCCCGGCATTGCTGTTTCAAACGCTGAAAGGCCACGCGCTCACTGGCGGCATGCTGATCGATGATCACCAGATCCGGACCAGACTGGCAGAGGATGTACTCACCGTGAAACTGTCCGATCACCATCAGTGAGGAGAAGTAGCCGGCAGCCGGAGCGCGCTGCTCCGCCTGAAAGGGAACTTGCGGTTCAGCGACGGCAGCGGCAGGCAGGAGAGCTTCGGAAACCGGGATTGTCCCCTTATCCTCCGCCCTGGCCTGAACCGGTGGCTGGGGATAATGCTGTTCACGACGGGGAAGCGCCAGCGAAGCCTGCGCAGCGGCCGCGATCCTTTCGCGATAGGCCTGGGCAGGCGGCGGAACGGGCAGCGATGTTGTCGCCACGGGTTTGCCGGACAGCCATGGCGAAAACCGCAGCACACCTTCCACGGCTGCCTGTATCCCGTCATGCACGGTTGATTGATGCCGGAATCGCACTTCATGCTTGGTGGGGTGGACATTGACATCCACCTCTCCCGCCGGAAGCTGTATGAACAGGGCCACCACCGGATAGCGGCCACGATCGATCACGCCACGGTAGGCTTGCATTATGGCGTGCTGCACGACTTTATCGCGGACGAAGCGTCCGTTGACATAGGTGAACATTGCCTGCGGGCCGGAACGGACCAGTGACGGGCCGGAAACAAAGCCACTGACGGAGACGTATCCCCCTCCGCTGTCAACCCGGTGCAGATTCGAGGTTGTATCCTTGCCGACAACTTGTGATAGTCGCCGTTGCAGGTCGCTGCGCTGCACCCGCAGGATTTCACGTCCATCGCTGATACAGCTGAAGGACGCATCCGGACGGGAAACCGCCAGCCGGGCCATCACATCGCCAACATGACCGGCCTCGGTCTCCGAACTCTTCATGAATTTGAGGCGGGCCGGAGTGTTGAAAAATATCTGTTCGACGGCAATCACCGTACCCTGGGCCATGCCGCAGGACTTGACATCGCGCACTCGCCCGCCTTCCACAACGATCTCGGTTCCTTCCAGGCTTCTCGCCTCGCGGGTGGACAGGCAGAAACGCGACACCGATGCAATCGAGGGAAGCGCTTCCCCCCTGAAACCGAGGGTAAGGATACTTTCCAGGTCACTGTCATTCCTGATCTTGCTGGTGGCGTGCCGCTCCAGCGAGAGCAGCGCATCTTCGCGCGACATTCCGTGGCCGTTGTCGGTGACGCGGATCAGGCGCCGGCCGCCGGCGGTGATCTCGACTGAAATATCTGTGGCCCCAGCATCCAGCGAGTTTTCAATCAATTCCTTAATAACCGAGGAGGGACGTTCGACAACTTCACCGGCGGCTATCTTGTTGGTAAGGTTCTCCGGCAGTATCGCGATACGCTGGGACATGGCTGCTCCGTACAATTATTAAAAAAAGAGCGGGAAACCCCGCTCTTTCTGGTAGTGCTGCCTTACTGGATACTTTAGCCGCAAGCTGGCGCTGATCGCAGCGTCAGGGCTTTTTGTTACTCTCGCCCGTATCGCCGAAGAGGCTGTCGAAGTCATCCGGTTCAGCCTTTTCACCGGTGGCAGTGGTAGTCTCCGGTGTATCATCCCATGAAAAGTTTTCCAGATCGAACTCTCCGGGGCTGGATGCCGGCGCCGCAGCATTTGCCGTGGCCGGCGTCGCGACGGAAGCACTTTTCACCTGCGGTGTAGTTTCAAGCAGGTCGGCAAACGGGTCTTCCTCCTGTTTGGCCGGTTGGGTTCCACCGGCAGCAGGCTCATCATCAAAGTTGAAGGGGTCGTCGTTGAAAGGTGAAGCGGATGAAGCAGCCGCGGTTTCTTCCGGCAGGTCAAACGCGAACATGTCCTCATGAGTTTCAATATTTTCCGAGAGCGGCTCGTTTTCGGCGGAGGAAGCTCGAAACTCCTCGGCCATTTTCTCCCGAACCTCAAGTGGAAGCACAATCGGAGTGATGCCATAGGTCTGCTTGTATGCGCTCAGGTCACTGGAGCATTTGGTACAGCTGTCATGGAACTCAAAACTGTTGTATCCGCACTTGGGGCACTTCATGGGCGGCTCCTTGATTGTGATCTGGTCATGTCGCTTCCCACATATACTGCATAATGGCCAGAATAGCAATACTTGCCGTCTCGGTACGCAGTATCCTGGAACCCAGAGAAACCGGCTGAAAACCATGCTGTGAGAAGTGCCTTACTTCCAACGGGTCGAAGCCCCCCTCGGGACCGATTGCAACTATCACCGAAGCTGGCCTTTCCTGTGCCGACAATACCTGTTTGAGGGATTGCTCCCGTTCATCTTCCCAAAGCGTGAGACGCAGTTGATGATCGGCATTAGCGGCGGCGTCCAGAGCGGTGTGGCACCAGGTCACCAAGGGAACGTCATTCCGGCCAGACTGCCTGGCCGCTTCAGCGGTGATGCGGTTCCAACGTTCGAGCTTGCCTGGCAGCTGGTCCCGGCGGACCTTGGCAATCGACCGGCAGCCTCCGAACAGCTGGAAATCGTGGGCGCCCAGCTCGGTACATTTCTGCAGGATCAGATCAATCCGGTCTCCTTTTGGCAGAGCCTGACAGATCGTAATCCGTGGTGACGTGCCATCGCCTCCGGCTGCCGCCTGCATCGAAGAGATTGCAATTTCCACACTCTTTTTCGTAACCAGCTCTATAGTGCCACAATAGGTGACGCCATTTTCATCCACCAGCAGCACAGGGTCCCCGGCGACCATCCTCAGCACTCGGGCAATATGCTTATACACCTCTCCGTCCACGACGGCATGCCCGTCACTGACGCTGCCGGAATTTATAATGAAACGGCGTATGCTCATTTTGACGGCACTCTCCGGTAAAGCATGGCAACCCATTCACCAGCCCTGTTGGTCTCTTGATACTCCAGCGGCTGATCAGCAAACCCTCTGCGTACAAGATCCTCCTTTTCGGCCAGGATTCCGGAAAGGATCAATGCTCCACCGGGATTAAGTCGGGCAGCCAGACCGGGCGCCAGGCGGACCAGCTCTTCCGCCAGAATATTGGCCAGTATGATATCAAGCCCTTCTTCCAGTGACTCGAGCGGAGTCGTTCCACACTCCACCTTTTCGGCCAGATCATTCAAGTCCAGGTTCTCACGGGCGACCTCAACCGCTTCCGGATCGATGTCGAGCGCCAGGATCCGGCCCGCGCCCAGACGGCTGGCGGCCATTGCCAGAATACCGGAACCGGTACCCAGGTCGAGCAGGGAAGGCGCTGCGGACTGATTGCCTGCATCCATAATTTTTTCCAGCAGCTCCAGACAGAGCCGTGTGGTTTCGTGTCCTCCGGTGCCAAAGGCCATTCCCGGATCGATCCGCAACACCAGGTCTCCCGGCAAAGCAGCGGCGTCTTCCCAGGTCGGCACGATCAACAGGCGGGCGCCGACCCGCAGCGGTTTGAAATGAACCTTCCAGCTGGTGCTCCAGTCCTCGGAGCGAACTGCGGTGATCGTCGGGGCTGACAGCACAAGACCCGCTTTCCGCCCGGCCAACTCCAGCAGGTACGCCTCCAGTTCGGCCATTTGGGGAGTCGGGTCCAGATCCGCAGGCAGATAGGCCTTGACGGTCATCCGCTGGGAGTCCGGGATTTCACTGGCGGAAAAGGCATCAACGGAGAGATTCTCCATACAGACCCCGTTTCCGGAAAGAACGGTCAGATATTCAGCTACTACATCAGCGACTTCAGCCGGTACATCGCAGGCTATTTCAAGCCAGGAATCATTCATGTGACAACCTTTCAAGGGATCTGAAACAAGCCGGAACGTTAGCAGAACGATCAGATGCTGACAATAAAAAAGCCTCGCCGTCGGATGTCACACCGCACGCCATGCCATCAGCAGACGTGTTATTTTTCTTGACCATGAAAGCGCCGTAACGCTATAAAGCCCTGTCATCAAAGTGTTGTGAAAGGCACACCATGCGCGGCCAAAACCTGCTTGAATCCATAGGCAATACCCCACTCGTCCAGCTGTCAACCATCAATCCCTATCCGCATGTATCGATCTATGCCAAACTGGAGGGCAACAACCCTGGCGGCTCGGTCAAGGATCGCCCGGCCAGACAGATGATCCTGGCCGCGGAAGCCAGCGGTGAATTAACACGGGACAAGATCATCCTGGAACCGACCTCCGGAAATACCGGCATTGCGCTGGCAATGATCGCTGCCGCCAGAGGCTATCGCATCAAGTTGGTCATGCCCGCCTGCGTGAGTATAGAGCGTCGCAGTGTGCTGGAGGCATACGGAGCCGAAATAGAGCTTTCACCGGGTTGTGAAGCAACCGATGGCGCCATACGACTGGCGCACAAGATCAACAATGAGTCGCCGGAGGTGTACTACATGCCCAACCAGTACGCCAACCCCAATAATGCCAGGGCTCACTACGAAACCACCGGCCCGGAGGCCATGAGTCAGACCAAGGGACGCATCACACATTTTGTGGCCGGCATGGGAACCAGCGGAACCCTGATGGGAACAGCACAATACTTCGCTGAGACAAGGCCGGATGTGCAGATCATTGGCGTGGAGCCGGTTCTCGGTCACAAGATCCAGGGGCTGAAGAACATGCGCGAAGCGATTGTCCCCCCCATCTACGATGAAACGGCTCTGACACGCAAGATCGTGGTTGAGGATGATCTGGCATTCGAGACATCCCGGCAACTTGCCGTATGCGAAGGCATCTTCTGTGGCATGTCCGGTGGCGCCGCGGTGGCCGGGGCGATGAAACTTGCCGCCGAACTTGAGTCAGGATGCATCGTGGTCATTATTCCTGACCGGGGCGATCGTTATCTCAGCACCAACCTTTTCAAGTCGGTTTGCGCCAACTGCCCGCCATAGCGGGCTTCATGGCTGTCCGGAACTCTTCCTTTTCTGGTCCTCACTGAATCCGCACAGACCACTTCATCAAGCATGCTCCCATCTGAACGCCACTGTCACTTTCCTGCGTAATACATGTATAAAATTAATGTACACCACCTCTACACACCCACATCAACACATCTCCTTATATATCAGCATAATACGCCATTTTAGCATCTCCAGGCAGATTGCAAGGCGTATATTTTTTGAATACATTAATTCAATATGTTTTATAAGAACCCAATAATCACCCAGCAACCCTCCAAACATATATTCGGTTAAATCAACATGTTACGTTATTTTAAAAATATTGCGGCATCATGGCACGCTCGATGCTTTAGTAATAATCAGAAGACGGAAACAGTAGAAACAATTGAAGCAGGAAGGGAGATAGTCATGAGAACCATATCAGCAGCAACATTTGCAACAGCAATGATCACCGCCAGCCAGGCATTGGCGGCCGGCGGAGCAGTCGAAAGCGAAGGCATTGGTATCCTGGCAGCCTGCTTCATCGGATTCGGCGCCATGATCGTACTTTTCCAGTTCATCCCCGGCATCCTGATGATGGCCGGTATCCTGAAAGGGATTCTGTCACTGGGAAGCACCGATGCACGTCAGGCATCGACCGGCAAATAATCAAGCAATAACAACCAGCCATATTTCAAACGGCTATCAAACATATAACTGACAGGAGGATGTCATGAAAGCACTCGCAACGTTAATCGCAACTTTGGCCCCCGCAACAGCATTCGCAGCATCAACTCTTCACGAAGATAACAGCGGGATATTTGTCTGGGTATTCTTGGGATTCTGTGCCCTGATCGTTGTAGTACAGGTAATGCCGGCAGTGATACTGATGCTGGGATTTGCCAAGGGGTTGTCGGAAAAAATGTCTAAAAAACAGGAGGTGGTAGCCCATAAATGATACAAACCATAAAAGCAGTTGGCAAAGAACGCCGCGGAATCAGAAATATTCCCGCGGCAAGATGAGAGGGGTGGCTCCAATGGAATCATCCCTCTTTGCTTATATTCGTCAGCCACGCGTCAGCACTCTCATCAAAACACCACATCAGAAACAGGCCGATAGCGAATACACCCCATCCGAATAACCGGCACTAATTTCCCCCCCACATCTCTCAACCTTGACCACACAAGCTATTCCTGCTATTAAGGAAGATCAGTTTCCGAGCGTAATACCATACTCCCCACCGGAGGTATCATCGTGACATTCCAGGACCTAATACTCTCGCTGCAAGGCTACTGGGCCAGACAGGGGTGCATCATTCAGCAGCCCTACGACACGGAAAAGGGAGCCGGAACCTTCAATCCGGCCACTTTTCTACGCGTGCTCGGGCCAGAGCCATGGAACGTGGCTTATGTTGAACCGTCCCGCCGCCCGACCGACGGCCGCTACGGCGAAAACCCTAACCGGCTGCAACACTATTATCAGTTTCAGGTCATCATGAAGCCTTCGCCGATCAACATCCTCGATCTGTATCTGGATTCGTTGCGCGCCTTCGGACTCGATCCGGCCAAACACGACATCCGTTTTGTCGAGGATGACTGGGAATCGCCGACACTGGGCGCCTGGGGACTGGGATGGGAAGTCTGGCTGGACGGCATGGAGATCACCCAGTTCACCTACTTCCAGCAGGCTGGCGGCATAGACCTGAAACCGATCCCTTCGGAGATCACCTACGGTTGCGAACGGATCGCCATGTACCTGCAGGGTGTGGACAATGTCTACGATCTGGAATGGGTAAAGGGCATCAAGTACGGCGACATTCACCACGAGAGCGAAGTGGAGTTTTCTCGCCATAACTTCGAGGAGGCCGATGTAGACATGCTGCTGCAACTCTTCGGGATGTACGAAAAGGAGTGCCTGAGACTTGCGGCACAAGAGTTGGTGCTGCCGGCCTACGATTACGTGATGAAGTGTTCCCACACCTTCAACCTGCTGGATGCCCGCGGGGCGATATCTGTTACGGAGCGTGCCTCCTATATCGGCCGGGTGCGCAACGTCGCCCGCATCTGCGCCGAAGGTTATCTGCGGATGCGTGAACGACTCGGCTTTCCGCTGCTGAAAGGAGGTGTTGAACTATGAGCGCCAAAGAACTGTTCCTTGAGATAGGCACTGAAGAGATTCCGGCCGGGTTTATTCCACGAGCCCTGGCTGAGATGGAGTCGATGATGGTGCGCGAACTGGCCGGCGCCCGCCTTTCTTTCAGTGAGATCAAAACCATGGCCACTCCCCGCCGGTTGGCACTGGTGGTAAAAGATGTCCCGGCAGTACAGCCCGATGCAGAAATCACCGCCACCGGTCCATCCATAAAGGCGGCTTACGACGCCGAAGGAAAACCGACCAAGGCGGCCGAGGGTTTTGCCCGGGGACAGGGAGTGGATGTTTCCGCGCTGAAGACCATCAGCACCGAAAAAGGTGAATACCTGGCCGTCACCAAGCAGGAAACCGGTCGTCCGACCCATGAGATGCTACCCGAGATCCTGCCCAGGCTAGTTACAAACATCCCCTTCAAGAAATCAATGCGCTGGGGCGACCTTGATGCGCGCTTCGCCCGTCCGATTCACTGGATTGTAGCTCTGTTCGATGGCATCGTGGTGCCGTTTTCATTCGGCAACGTCGAGAGCGGCACAATCTCCCGCGGCCACCGTTTCATGGCCAACACGACCTTCCCGGTGCGGGACTTCGCCCATTACCAGGAAGAGTGCGAACGTCATTTCGTCATCGTCGATCCGGAGCGGCGCAAGGAGATCATCCGCCGCGAATCGCACCGGGTTGCGGTTGCAGCCGGCGGGCACCTGTTACCGGACGAGGAGTTGCTGGACCAGATCGTCTATCTGGTGGAATACCCCAGCGCCGTGCACGGGACTTTCCCGGCCGAGTTTCTGAAAGTCCCCCGGGAGGTTTTGATCACCTCCATGCGCAGCCATCAGCGTTATTTCTCGATTGTCGATGAAAAGGGCGGCCTGTTGCCTGGCTTCATCACGATCAACAACACCCTGACCGAAGATCCGTCGGTAGTCGTCAAGGGCAATGAACGCGTCCTGCGGGCCCGCCTCTCCGACGCCCGTTTCTTCTTCGAAGAAGACCAGAAGGTAAAACTCGATGAACGCGTCGAAGCGCTGAAGAAGGTTGTCTATCAGCAGAAGCTCGGCACCTCCTTTGAGAAAATGGAACGCTTCCGGGCACTGGCCGAAGGACTGGCGGAGCAGCTCAACCCTGCTGTCAAGACGCAGACGAGCCGCGCGGCCACTCTCTGCAAGGCGGATCTGGTTTCCGGCATGGTGGGTGAGTTCCCCGAGGTCCAGGGTGTCATGGGGCGCGAGTACGCGCTGCTGGAAGGTGAAGACCGCAACGTGGCCAACGCCATCGCCGAACATTACCTGCCGATCCAGGCAGGCGGTGAACTGCCGGCATCCGACATCGGCGCGTTCGTCTCGATCGCCGACAAACTCGACACAATCTGCGGATGCTTCGGCGTGGGTCTGATCCCTACCGGCGCAGCCGACCCCTACGCGTTGCGGCGGGCCACGATCGGCATCATCAGCATTATTCTCGACAAAGACTACCGCCTGTCACTGCAATCCATGATCAACCGCTCACTGGAACTGCTTACGGCCAAACTGACCCGTCCGCAGGAACAGGTGGCGGCCGATGTACATGACTTTTTCCGGGGACGCTTTGTGAACCTGCTGGCAAACGACTTTGCAGCGGATGCAGTTGATGCCGCCGTCTCCGCCCGCTTCGACGATCTGGTAGATATCAGGGACCGTATCGCCGCGCTGGCAGCTTTCAAGTCCCATCCCGACTTTGAACCGCTGGCGGGAGCTTTCAAACGGGTCGGCAACATCATCAAGGAAGGCAACGACGCTCCGGTAAATCCGGCGCTGTTCCTCGATCCGGCCGAGGGCTGCCTCCATGAGGCGGTTTTATCGGCACAAAACATGGTAGACAGCAGGGTCATGTCCGGTGAGTGGCTGGATGCGCTGACGGAAATCGCGACCCTGCGCGGCCCGGTGGACACTTTTTTTGAAAAAGTGATGGTTATGGCCGATGACCTGAATGTCCGGGAAAACCGCCTGGCGCTTTTGACCGGCATTGCCCGCATGTTCGGCAAGGTCGCCGATTTTTCGAAGCTGGCCTGATTCTTGGCTAAAAGGAGTATTGATGTCGTTTACCGCACGAATAGTCATCGGAAATGCATTAGGTATCATACTGACAGTGGCTGCTACAGCCGCTCTCAACCCCAAAGGCTCATTGCTGATCGATGCTGCAATCGGCATGGTCCTGCTGGTTGTAATGTCCGGCATCATCGGTTTTCTGAGCAACGCGGCTTTTAAACCGCTCGCCGGCATTGTTGCCGCCCTCGAAAAAGCTGCCGGCGGTGACCTGTCCATAAGGGCGGACGTTTCCGGCAATGGCGAATTCGTACGTCTTGCAACCGCCTTCAATACGATGATGACCGATATGAACAAGGCCATGCGGCAGTTCTTCTCCGTCGCTGACACGGTAAGGGATTCGGTGGTGATGGTACGTTCCACAACCGACGCGATGGCATCCGCGGCCGAGGATGTTGCCGTCCAGGCCAGCACGATTGCCACCGCCAGCGAAGAGATGTCGGCCACCTCCGGCGATATCGCCCGCAACTGTCTCTATGCGGCCGAAAGCGCCCAGAAGGCCACGGAACAGACCCACAGCGGCTCCCAACTGGCCCAGAGCAGTTCCCGTCTGATGGAGAACATAGCACAACGGGTGAACGTATCATCCAAAACGGTCGAAGGGTTGGGACAAAGATCAGATCAGATCGGCGCCATCGTCAACACGATCCAGGACATTGCCGATCAGACCAACCTGCTGGCATTGAACGCCGCCATCGAAGCCGCACGGGCCGGCGAACAGGGGCGCGGCTTCGCGGTCGTTGCCGACGAAGTGCGGGCCCTGGCCGAGCGCACCACCAAGGCGACCAAAGAGATTGCCACGATGATCAAGGCGATCCAGAGCGAAACCCAGAGCGCGGTAAGCTCAATGTCGGAAGGGGTTGACGAAGTCAAGCGCGGAACGCTTGAGACCACCCGTTCCGGCGAAGCCCTGGAGGACATACTCAACAAGATCAACGACCTGACGATGCAGATCAGCCAGGTTGCCACAGCCGCCGAGGAGCAGACCGCCACAACCCAGGAGATCACCAACAATAGAT
>Ga0209417_1001160_pt1 | contig 50617 bp, 22 predicted proteins | sample RifGroF2_FD_184002 | JGI IMG/M metagenome (GOLD analysis project Ga0209417, IMG submission 184002) | Groundwater microbial communities from Rifle, Colorado, USA - Groundwater F2 (SPAdes) (version 2) | ecosystem: Environmental > Aquatic > Deep subsurface > Groundwater | place: Rifle, Colorado...
TTCATCTCCTTCTATAGAATGCTGTATTAGATTATTAGTTAACGAATCATCAAAAAAAAGATGCATCCTTTATCCACATTTAGTAAATCCACAACTCGTACAACTAACACAACCTTCTTGGTAAATTAGTGAATTATTATTACATTCTGGACATTGTGTTTCTGTCGGTTTAGTTCCATTTGGTATGTATTTTTTCAATGCTCGCTCAACACCGATCTTCCAAGTGTTAATTGACTCTATATCCAACTTGAGATTACCAACCATATCAACCACATAAACCAATGGCATACCATGACGTAATACTCCTGAAATAAGTTTAGCATAATTCCAATATTCTTTGCTAAACATTCTTGATAGTCCTTGAATACTAACTTTATATCCCTCTTTATCCTTATACTCAAAATCATATCTGGTTGTTCCATCTTCATTCTTAGCCTTTATTACCCAACCTTTTTCAACCCAACTTTGTATAGGAAAACTTTCTGCCTTGCCAGTAAAAATTTCATAAGGACGTCCATTTAATAATCCCACTACTGCAATCCATTTCTCATAATCATTTTGAAAACGAATAATATCCGCATCCAATACTTTTGGACGTATAGGTGCATGATGTTCTAATACTTCATCCTTTTTTGTTTCCGATTTCTTTTCTTCTTTCTTTACTAAAACACCTGTGCGAGAACCATCTCTATATACAGTAATACCTTTGCAACCTTCTTCCCATGCAGTAGTATATATTTCGCCTATTAATTCTTCTTTTGCATTATTTGGAACATTTACAGTTACACTAATTGAATGATCAACCCATTTTTGTATTGCTCCTTGCATCTTAACTTTGTTTATCCAATCAACATCATTAGCTGTTGCTTTATAATAAGGAGACTTTTCTATAATTTCATTTAATGAATCTTGATCCATCTTTCTAACTTCATCAACATTATATTCATTAACTTTTAGCCACTCTAAAAATTTATGATGAAAAACATTATATTCCTCCCAAGCATCTCCTGATTGATCAATAAAATCAACTCTAACATTTTGATCATTAGGATTAACTTTTCTTCTTCTTTTATATGCAATCATAAATACAGGCTCTAAACCAGATGTTGTTTGCGTCATCATACTTGTCGTTCCTGTTGGAGCAATAGTTAATAGAGCAATATTCCTCCTTCCATTCTTTTGCATATCTTTATATAGCTCTGGATCTGCATCTTTTAATCTTTGTATAAATGGATTGTTTTTCTCCTTTTCTGTATCATAAACAGGAAAAGCTCCTCTTTCTCCTGCTGTCATTACGCTTGAACGATAAACTTCCACAGCTAGTGTCTTTTGTATATTTACACTAAAATCTGTTGCATCTTTATTCCCATATATAAAACCTAAAGCAGCAAGCATATCTCCTTCTCCTGTAATACCAATACCAGTTCGACGACCCTCTATGCATTTTTGCCTGATTTTATTCCATAACTCAATTTCAGTCCTTTTTACATTTATAGTTTCTGGATCGTTTTTTATTTTATTAATTATTTTTTCTATTTTTTCTAACTCTAAATCTATTATATCATCCATCATTCTTTGAGCAACTAAAGCATGATTTTTAAATAATTCATAATTAAATCTTGCATCTTTTGTAAATGGACTATCCACATAACTATATAAATTTATAGCTAGTAATCGACAACTATCATAAGGACACAAAGGAATCTCTCCACATGGATTAGTAGAAACAGTTTTAAATCCTAAGTCCTGATAACAATCAGGAACAGATTCTCTTATTATTGTATCCCAAAATAAAATTCCAGGTTCGGCTGATTCCCATGCATTATGTACAATTTTTTTCCATAAATCCCGTGCCTTTATATTTTTCGTAACCAAAGGAGGTGCATCTGTTGTTATTTTATATTGTTGCGTGTATTCTTCATCATTAACTACCGCTCGCATAAAAGCATCATCTATTTTAACAGAAACATTTGCTCCTGTAACTTTATTTGTTTCTAACTTTGCATCTATAAAACTTTCCGCATCTGGATGTTTTATTGACAAGCTTAACATTAATGCCCCTCTTCTGCCGTCTTGAGCAACCTCCCTTGTCGAATTAGAATATCTTTCCATAAAAGGAACTATTCCCGTTGAAGTTAATGCACTATTCATAACAGGACTGCCTGCAGGCCTTATATGAGATAAATCATGTCCCACTCCTCCTCTTCTTTTCATTAATTGAACTTGTTCTTCATCTACTTTCATTATTCCTCCATAAGAATCTGATGGACCATCAAGACCTATAACAAAACAATTAGACAATGAAGCTATTTGAAAATCATTCCCTATACCAGCCATAGGACCACCCTGAGGAACTATATATTTGAATTCTTTCAAAACACTAAAAATTTGCTCTTCACTTAAAGGATTTGGATACCTTTTTTCAATACGAGCAATTTCCTTAGCTATTCTTCTGTGCATCTGGTCTGGACTACATTCGTATATATGTCCGTTTGAATCCTTTAGTGCATATTTATTAATCCAAACAGTTGCCGAAAGAGAGTCCCCTTCAAAATACTCCGTTGCTTTTTCTAACGCTTGCTCAAAACTGTACTTTTTCATACTATTAAATCTTTCAATTTCAGTTTTTTCTATATTATTAATTTTATTTACTTCTATAATCAATTGCAAATCTAAATCCTTAGATTTTTCTGTCTCCTCATTAATATCATTATTTATATTTAAGTCTTCAATCTTAGGTCTGGTACGAAGTTTAAGAATTTCCTCTTCATAATTTTTTACTTTTTTTTCGTTTTCGTTTATTGAAGATTCTGTTTTAATAAGTTCATTATCCATATTATAAAAATATTTTTATTGAGACAATTTTTTTTAAATAATTTTCTTTTTTTTCATTTGCAAGATATAAATTATATAAAAAGGAAGGTACGAATTTTTATTAACAAAATGATTTTTTTTTGTTAAAAAATATTTTAAATTTATATTGACTTTGATAAAAAAAATAGTTTTAAATTTTATTTTATTGTTTATAAAATATTTAATACATTAATTAAACATTCAATGTATTTAAAATCACGTCTTATTAATTTAATTATATTTAACAAAATGTCTTATTTAAAACATCCTACTTAACAAATAATTACGCCTCATTTTTTACAAAAAATTATAATAACAGCACAACTAAATATTATAATAAAAAAAACTATCAGACAAAATAAATTAAACTTTTTCATTTGGTTTTCAAAATAAATTAAATTTGGTTTTTATTTTAATTTCATGTAGGTTTGCAGTAATTTTTATATTGAAACATAGATTTGATTTATAGCTTAGTAGATCTATTTTGGTTTCCTAAAAAATTGAAATTATGAAAAATATATATTTAGTTAGGCATGCTAAAGCTGAACCTCAAGATTATAATATATCTGATTTTGATAGAAAACTAATAGACATTGGCATATTAAGGTCTAAAAAAGTATTTGAAAAACTAAAATCCAAAAATCCAAAAATTGATTTAGTAATATCTAGTAGCGCTATTAGAACAATAATGACTACTGAAATTTTTATTAAAACATTTAAATATGACAAAAAAAATGTAATGTATAAAAAAGAATTATATAATTCGGAGATAGAGGATATATTTGAAATTTTTAAAGAAATCAATAATAATGTTAATAATATTTTACTTGTAGGACACAATCCTGCAATTACTAATTTAGCAAAATTATATTCTAATAACGCCTCAATCATAATGAAGACATCTGATTTGGTTTCTGTGAAAATTTTAACCGAGAATTGGATAGATGTAAATAAATCAAATACATCGTTTGATTTTGATATTATTGCAAAAGAAATTTAAATAGTTATGAACAAAACAAAATACATATTCGTTACAGGCGGTGTTGCCTCTTCTTTAGGAAAAGGAATTATATCTGCATCATTAGCTAAACTGCTTCAAGCTCGTGGCTTTAATGTTACTATACAAAAGTTAGACCCATACCTTAATATTGATCCAGGAACTTTAAATCCTTACGAACATGGGGAATGTTACGTTACTGAGGATGGCGCAGAAACTGATCTTGACTTAGGACATTATGAAAGATTCTTAAACTTAGAAACTTCTCAAGCTAACAATATAACAACAGGAATTATTTATCAGTCAGTTATTAATAAAGAAAGACATGGTGATTATTTAGGAAAAACTGTTCAAATAATTCCTCATATTACTGACGAAATAAAATATAGAATAAAATTATTAGGAAAATCTAAAAAACTAGATTTTGTAATTACAGAAATTGGAGGAACAGTTGGTGATATAGAGTCTTTACCATACATTGAAGCTCTTAGACAAATGAAATGGGAAATGGGAGGAGACTGTTTAGTCGTTCATTTGACTCTAGTGCCATTCCTTGCTGCTACAGGAGAATTAAAAACAAAACCAACTCAGCATTCTGTAAAAATGTTACTCGAATATGGAGTACAACCAGACGTACTAGTATGTAGAACCGAACACCATATTCCCGAAGCTTTAAGAAAAAAAATTGCTCTATTTTGCAATGTAGAATACGATAGTGTTATGGAATCTATTGATACTAACACTATATATAATGTCCCTATTCTTATGCAAGAGGAAGGATTGGATAAAGTTGTTTTAAAAAAACTAAACATAACATCTAGCAATAATGCAGATCTGACAAAATGGAAAGAATTTTTATACAAACTAAACCATCCTTCAAAAGAAATAACAATTGGATTAGTTGGAAAATACGCAGAACTTAAAGATGCTTACAAGTCTATTTTAGAATCATTTATACATGCAGGTGTAGCTAATGATTGTAAAGTAAATGTAGAAATGGTGCACTCTGAAACAATAAACGAACAAAATTATTTAGAAAAACTTGCAGGCCTTAGTGGTATATTAGTAGCTCCTGGATTTGGAGAAAGAGGTATAGAAGGAAAAATCATAACTATAAAATACGCAAGAGAAAATAATGTCCCATTCTTTGGAATATGTCTTGGAATGCAATGTGCTGTAATTGAATTTGCAAGAAATGTATTAGGATATGAAGATGCTCACTCAACTGAAATAAAATCTTCAACAACACACCCCGTTATTGATATTATGGAGGATCAAAAAAAGATTATTAGTAAAGGCGGAACAATGAGGTTAGGCGCATACCCTTGTAACTTAAGTCAAAAATCAAAGGTACAAAAAATTTACAAACAAGATGAAATAATTGAACGACACAGACATCGATATGAATTTAATAATAACTATATATCAGAGTTTGAATCAAAAGGAATGATTCCTGTTGGAATTAATACTGAAAGCGAACTAGTTGAAATAATAGAATTAAAAGATCATGTATGGTTTATTGGAACTCAATTCCATCCCGAATACAAGAGCACTGTTGCAAATCCACACCCATTATTTGTTAGCTTTGTAAACGCTGCAATAAATTATAACGAAAAATAAAAAGTGTTTTAGCTTTTTATTCTATCTTTGCCACCTTAATAATTATTAAATAATATTGGATAAGTAAATGGACAAACAGTCAATAACAGGAATTGTATTAATCGCATTAATATTAATCGTCTTTAGTTATTTTAATAAACCTAAAGAGAACCTAAAAAATACAGAAAATTTTAAAAAAGACACTCTCGTTGTTACTCCTAACAATATAGAGAAAAAAGATACTGCAAATAAAGTTATTCAAGAAATTGAAGCCATTGAATCTGTAAATAATGTTAATGAAGGAGCTTTCTCTAACAACCTAAAAGGAGACAGCAAATCTATAATTATAGAAAACAATTTAATATCTGTAAATATTGCTTCTAAAGGAGCTATAATTAACAAGGTTAAACTAAAAAGATACAAAACATTTGAAGGTAAAGATTTGTTTTTAACAGACGAAGAAAATAATAAAACTAATCTTAAATTTTTTGCAGAAAATAGGCTTATTGAAACAAAAAATATATTTTTTGAAACAATAAACTATACAAAAAATACCAAAACAACTAAAAGTGATTCCATTGTAATTGGATTTAGAGCTTACGCTGATTCTTCAAAAAAATTAGGGTACATTGAATTTTTATACAAATTAAAAGAAGATGACTATACAGTCGATTTTTCGGTGAAATTTGTTGGATTAGAAAAGATAATACCTCAAAATATTAATTACCTTACTATTGATTGGGAATCAACTCCTAATTCCTTAGAAAAAAGCCTAGATAATGAAAGGCTAACTTCTACTGTATATTATAAATACCTAAAAGATGAAGCGGACTGGCTTTCTGAAACAAATGATGATAAAGAAACTTTAAATAATAAAGTTAAATGGATTGCTTTCAAACAACACTTCTTTTCATCTGTTCTTGTTGCTAAAGATAATTTTATTAATGCTGAAATAAAAATAAATAAAATTAACAACGAAAAAACAAGACTACTAAAAGAAATGTATGCATCCATATCCATACCTTACCAACCTAACCCAAATAATGAATATCAATTTGATATGTTTTATTATTTTGGACCTAATCACTATGGGACTTTAACTCGTTATAACCTAGAATTCGAAAAAATGATTCCTTTAGGTTGGGGGATATTAGGTTGGATTAACAGATTTGCTGTTATCCCAGTATTTAATTTTTTAAGTTCTTTTAATATTAATTATGGTATTATTATATTAATATTTACTATTTTAGTAAAAATTATCCTATTTCCTATTGCATACAAAACGTACTTGTCTAGTGCAAAAATGAAAATATTAAAACCTGAAATAGATGAAATTAATGCTAAATTTGGAACTGAAGAACCTCTAAAAAAACAACAAGCAGTAATGAGCTTGTACAAAAGAGCTGGCGTAAATCCTATGGCTGGATGTGTCCCTATGCTTTTACAATTCCCGATTTTAATTGCATTATTCAGATTCTTCCCTGCTTCTATAGAACTTCGACAAGAAAGCTTCCTTTGGGCTGATGACTTATCTTCTTATGATTCTATATATGATTTAGGATTTAATATTCCTTTCTATGGAGATCATGTTAGCTTATTTACGATACTGATGACTATATCTACAATAATATACACAAAACTTAACTCAGATAGTTTTGGCTCTAATAATCAAATGCCTGGAATGAAAATAATGATGTATGCTATGCCTATAATGTTTCTTGGAATATTCAACAATTATTCATCTGGCTTAAGCTATTATTATTTCTTAGCTAATGTATTAACATTTGGACAACAATTTGCCATAAAGGGTTTTATTGATGAAGATAAACTTCATAAACAAATTCAAGAAAACAAAAAAAGACCTATAGCATCAAAAAAATCTTCTTTCCAAAAAAGATTAGAAGATATGGCTAAGAAAAAAGGATACAAAAAATAATGAATAAAACTCAATTATTTAAATCTTATATATCAAAACGAAAATTACCACTTAATTACAATGAAAGTGACAAATTTAATTTTGAAGTAGAATTTGAAAAAATTATTGAGCCTTCTTTTATTTATCATTTCTCAAACGCTTACATAACTTATGAGGGAATTGTTATTTATAATTATAAAATTGTACAAGAAAGCCTTTATCATCAATCTGCTAAGTCAAAATATGGGTTAAAATACATTTTAAAATCATTAATAAAAAACAAAATAACCAAAATTGACAAAAATGTAGCTGTTATTTTTAATGAGTGGGGCACTGGATATGGACATTGGATGACAGAATCACTCCCTAGACTGATATCTATCAATAATATTGAGAATTTATATATTATATTACCCGAGAATGTACTTCCTTCAATCATTGATTCATTAAAACCATTCAATATAAAAAACATCATTTACATAAACAAACACACAACAATTAAAGCTGAAAAAATTATTATGCCAACTTTAATTGCTCAAACAGGCAATTATAATGAAGAATCAATACAATCATTAAGAAGTATTTTTAGAAATTATTATAGTAATAAAATTAATAACTCTAATCAACGAATTTATTTAAGTCGAAATAAAGCTAAAAAAAGAAAAATTACTAATGAAAACGAGTTAATAAATTTACTCATTCAATTTGATTTTAATATAGTATACGTAGAAGATTTATCTTTTGAACAACAAGTCGAAATTTTTATAAATACACAATATCTCGTGAGTATTCACGGAGCTACCCTCGCTAATATGATTTTTATGAATCATAACACAAATATAATTGAAATTAGAAATAAATTAGACAAAAGAAGCTTATGCTACTATTCTTTAGCATCAGCTATTGATATTAATTATTATTATATATTTGCTCATCCAAATAATCCTAGATTAAAAAACAACTCTGACCTTACAATTGAAATCCCTAACTTCAAAGCAATGTTGGACAAAATATTTAAAGCATAAAAATAATAAAGCCTCATTAATTTTCATAATTAATGAGGCTTTATTTATAATAAAAAAACAAAATGAAAAATATTTTAACCTATTTTCATAAAATCATTTCTTATAGCATATAAAACAATATCTGCTGTAGTTTTTGCATTAAGCTTCCTTTTGATATTTGTTCTATGTGTATCTACAGTTCTTGTACTAATAAAAAGTTTTTCTGCTATTTGGCTATTTTTGTAACCATTTGCTATTCCTACCAATATTTGTATCTCTCTTTTTGATAATTTAACATCTGGATATTTTGGCTTAGAATCCTCTCGTGTTTTCCCAAAATTGTTAATCAATGTTTCTGCTATAGCTTGACTAAAATACTTGTCCCCTTTTAAAATACTTCTTATTGCCTTTATCAAATCTTCTTGTGAAGAATTTTTATGAATATAGCCATTAGCGCCTGCTTCTATAGCACTAATTATGTTCTCATAATCATCATGCATAGAAAGAACTATAATTTTTATATTATCTGGAAGTTTTGCTATTAATTCTAATCCATCAACCTTTGGCATTGTTATATCGGTTATAACAACATCAGGCTTTAAACTATCAACCATTTCTAATACTTCTTCACCATTCGCGGCTTCACCAACTATTTCCATATCACTTTGGCTACTTATAAAAGTTTTAATAACATCTCTGATCATTCTATGATCGTCTGCGATGATAATCCTTATATTTCCCATGTCTTATACATTTTTTTAGTTAATAAATAGAATTAACTATTTTTCGTAAAAGTAATTTTTTTTTCAATGCAAATATAATATTTTTTTTACAAAAAAAAACATTTAGTGATATTTTAAAATAATATTGATAAAAGATAAGGATATTGATAAAAAAAAAAGCTAAGAATAAACATTCTTTAAATAAAGAATTATTCCTAGCTTTTTTTATTTATTTTTTATATTTTCTATCTACAGATATTTATTATAAATATTCTTAATATAAAAATACTTATTTTTTAACAAATTCTGCAATTTTAGCAAATAACTCAGGGTTATTCAATGCTAAATCTGCTAAAACTTTCCTATTAATAGATACATTACTAGAATGTAAATTGCCTATAAATTTTGAATAAGACATACCATAATTCCTAATCACTGCATTTATTCTTGCAATCCATAATGTTCTGAAATTACCCTTCTTATCTTTTCTATCAACGTAAGCATAACACAACCCTTTTTCATAAGCATTCTTTGCTACTGTCCATACATTTTTTCTTCTAAGAAAATAACCTTTAGTTTGTTTTAAAACTTTTTTTCTTCTTGCTCTAGATGCTACCGCATTTACTGACCTTGGCATATATTTTTTTGTTTAAAGATATTTAGCGTTCAAATAAATGACTCTTTTTGCTAAATAATCGGTTAATAAATTTTTAATTATTAAAGAACAAGCATTTTTTTAATTCTTGATTCATCTGTACTATGTGCTACAGTTGAATGAGTTAAATTTCTTTTTCTCTTCTTTGATTTTTTGGTAAGAATATGACTCTTAAAAGCATGTTTCATTTTAACCTTACCTTTAGATGTTAGAGAAAATCTCTTTTTAGCACCTGACTTTGTTTTCATTTTTGGCATACACTATTTCCTCATTTTTTTAAATTGGACTGCAAAATTAATTATTTTTTATTAATAAACAAGTTCTAAAAAATTATTTTCTAAAAAATTGTTTTGTCGTTGTTATTATTCAAAATTTTCCATTAAAACTAATCTTACTTCTAGTTGTAAATCAATAATTATTAATTAAAAAAAATGACTAATAAATAATAAAACCTTATAAGAATTTTAAGACACTTATAAGGTTTTATTATTTATGAACTTAAAAAGTAAGTAGCTAAACTTTATACAGCAACAGATGCGTTAACTAATATTTCATCATAAAATTCCGAATATGCTTCAATATAATCTTCTTCTGAATGAAGATCAAGAACAGGCTTAGTTGACCTAATAGAGTCAATATATTCCATTAATTCAGGATTAATATTTGGCGAACCAATTGTAATAGCATCAGCATAATCAATAGCGGCTTTATTTATACTAATAAAATCAGTGTTTTTATATTTATCTAAATCTTGTTTGCGAATACCATCCATTTTTAGTTTTGCTTCAACATCTTTGTTAAAACAACCACAATAATCATCGTCATATACTGTATATATGACCTTAGTATCAGAGAAAAACGGATTATCTCTTAATACTCCCTTTAAATAAAGAGGTAGTAAACTTGCTATAAAACCATTGGCATGAATTATATCTGGCATCCATTGTAATTTTTTTACAGTTTCTATAATTCCTCTGCAAAAAAAGATTGTTCGTTCATCATTATCAGTGAAGGCAATATTTTTGTCATCAACCATTATGAATTTTTTACTACTAAAGTAGTCGTCATTGTCAATGAAGTAAACTTGCATTCTCGCAGACTGGATAGATGCTACTTTTATTATTAGTGGATGATCAGTGTCATCAATAATAAGATTCATCCCAGAAAGTCTAATAACTTCATGTAATTGATTACGCCTTTCATTTATACAGCCATACCTTGGCATGAATGTACGAATTTCTTTTCCTCGTTCTTGTATTCCTTGTGGTAAAAAACGTCCAACTTTAGACATTTGAGTTTCTTTAAGGTAAGGATATATTTCCTGAAAAGCAAATAAAATTTTTGGTTTTTCCATTATTTATTATTTGAGAGTTTTCTAATTAAATACAAAGTTACAAAAAAATAACGAATTTTTAATTATTTTTTTTTATTTTTTTTCATAATTTTATGATTTCTTCTTTTAAAATATACTTTTGTAAGTTTTTTTTACCTTTAAAAATATTGTGATGAAAATAATAAAAGAGAGAAAGATACTGCAATTGGAGTTGAATAATATACAAAAAGATGATTCTAATTCTGTAGGTTTTATTCCCACTATGGGAGCACTACACAAGGGACACATATCACTTTTAGAAAAAGCAAAAACTCAAAATAAAATTAACATTGTTTCAATTTTTGTAAATCCTACTCAATTTAATAACTCTAATGATTTGGTTAATTATCCAAGAACAATAGAAGAAGATATTGATAAGCTAGAAAAAGCAGGATGTGATATAGCATTTATCCCAGAAGCAAAAGATGTATATCAAGAAAATACAATAATAAAAGATGATTTTAATTTTGGACATATAGAAAACGTAATGGAGGGAAAATATAGAAAAGGTCATTTTAGAGGAGTTGCAATGGTCGTTAATATATTTTTTGAATTAATTAAACCTAATAGAGCATATTTTGGAATGAAAGATTACCAACAATTGCTAATAATAAAGTCATTGGCGCACGAATTTCATCCAAATATAGAAATAATACCTTGCAATATATTTAGAGAAAATGATGGCTTAGCAATGAGTTCTAGAAATACATTACTTACAAACGTGCAAAGGGAAAAGGCGCCTTTGATTTATGAGATATTGAAAAAAGCAAAAAATAAATTTAAGGGAATTGAAATAGATGAATTAAAGGAATGGGTAAATAAAGAATTTAAAAAAGATGCTGATTTTAATTTGGAGTACTTTGAAATAGCTGATTCTGATAATTTAATTTTGGCTGAAAATAAACACACGCATAAATCGCTAATTGCGTTTGTTGCTGTAAACTTGGGAAAAATAAGACTAATTGATAACATCCCTATTAATTAACAATAGATATACAATATACTATTTACCAAAATATTAAAAGTCATAAAAACAACAAAATAATTTGAAAAATAATAAAAAAAAAATATTATTATTTATTTTACTAACGTTTTTTTTAGGTGTTAGCTTTGCTCAAAAAAAATTAGAAAGTATAAAAAACAATTCTTTTAAGATTGGGGAATATTTAAAATATAAAGTTTATTACCAATCATTATTGACAGGTAAGGTTACTGCGGGTGAAGCAACAATTGAAATAAAAGAATCCTCTAAGACTTTTCAAGGAAGAAAGGCTTATCATGTGATCGGAACTGGTTATACTAAGGGTTTTTTTAATCTATTTTTTAAGGTAATTGACAAATATGAAAGCTATATTGACCAAGACGCACTTGTCCCTTGGTTGTTTGTTAGAAGAGTAAATGAAGGTGGTTATAAAATTAGTCAAGATGTATATTTTGACAGATTTAAAAACATAGCACAAGATTTAATAAAAAAGAAAAATTATGATGTACCTAATGATATTCAAGATTTGTTATCTGCATATTATTATGCAAGGTTAACTGACTCCTCAAAACTAAAGCAAGGGGATACTATTTCAATAAATACTCTTATTGATTTTAAAGTGTTTCCTTTAAAACTTCGCTACATAGGGAAAGTTATATTAAAAACAGAATTGGGACGCGTTAATTGCATGAAATTTTACCCTATACTTCAAGTAGACAAAGTATTTAGCGATGAAGATGCTATGGTTATATATTTTTCTGACGATCAAAATCATTTACCTATAATGCTTGAAGCACAAATACTTGTTGGTAGTGTAAAAATGGAATTAATAAAATATTCAAACACAGTAATGCCTCTAAATATAAAAAAATAACATCATACGTTATTTTAGAAGAAACAAGCTGTAGTGTTTTTTTATATTTCTCTATCTTATTAAAATCTTAAAAATTATCATCATTATAATTTGAACTAATTTCTAAATCTATTTTATTTTGTAGTATAATGATAGAAGAATATATTTCAGCTATCCATAGAGCAAATAATAACCATCCAATAATAGCGGGATAAAATATTAATCTTAAATTAGAGGACATTCCATTAGCGAATACTATGGGTATACCTGTACTTCCTGGATGTATAGATTCTCCTCCAATACGAGGGTACACAATTATAAAGATAATGATAATTATAAAACAAATAATATTATAAACAGATGCTACAAGTTGCTTTTGCATCTCATTTTTGATATTTGCTCTTATTATAAAATATACTACATAAGAGAAAATACTAATAACAGCTCCATTTAATTTAGCATCATTTAACCAAAAAACACCCCATGTAAATTTTGCCCAAATCATTCCTGTAATAATACCTATTAACCCAAATAATAAGCCCGCTTTAGCCGCAGAATAAGAAATGATATCATAATTATTTTCTATATTGCTTTTTGAATCAAAAGCTACAATCAATTTAATTGCATAAATAAAAGATGTTATAAATAGAGTAAACATGGCAATCCACATATTTACATGAAAAAATAAATTACGTATAGTTTGCTTAATAACTGGTATATCAGGAACACTAATATTAAGACCTGCTAATATGCTATAAGATATTAATACAATTGATAATATTTTTAAATATTTACTAATTTTCATTTTCTGCTTTTTTCAGAGCAAAACCAGCATTTAATAAATTGTTCCAGAAATAAGGGTATGATTTTTTTACCACTTCATGATTTTCTATTATCACATTTTCATAAACCAAAGATAAGGGAGCTGTAGCCATAGCCATGCGATGGTCATTATAAGTATTAAAAACAATATTTTTGTCCAAACAATTACTTCCTACTTTGGTCAGATAAAAAGTTTTGTCTTTTTCAGAAAAATTCATACCTATTTTTTTAACTTCATTTTGCAGAGCAATTATTCTGTCCGTTTCTTTTATTTTAAGTGTTTCTAGTCCCTTAAATACTCCCTCTATATTTAATCCTGCACAAGTAAAAATTACTGTCTGAGCAATATCTGGACAATCAATAAAATCGAAATACACTCTATTTGGCAATTTAGTTAATTTCTTTTTGATATTTAATGAGTTGTCTTTAATAGTAGAAGTAACACCTAAATTCTCATAAAAATCCTTGACTATCGAATCTCCCTGCAAACTTTCGTTATTTATTCCTAAAATATTAATATTAGACTCCTTAGACAGTGCAGCAATCTCATACCAATAAGATATACTACTCCAATCGGCATCAATAGTATATTCTGAATCAGAATACATGGAGTTTTCTATTGTTAAAACATTATTATCTTTCCACTTATATTTGATTCCAAATTTCTCCATTAATTTTAAAGTAAGATTAAAATAAGGAAAAGAAACTATGTTTCCAGTAAATTCGAAAGTAAGTCCATTACTAAATGTTGGAGCAATCATTAATAATGCAGAAATAAACTGACTGCTAACACTTCCATCAATTTTTACATGTCCTCCATATAACTCTTTACCTTTAATTAATAAAGGAGGATATCCTTCATTGTTTATATATTTAATATCTGCTCCAATAGATTTTAGAGCCTCAACTAGCAACCCTATAGGCCTTTCACACATACGTTTTTCTCCAGTAATCAAGTGTTCTCCTTCTGTAACAGATAGTAATGCTGTCATAAAACGCATTACTGTCCCAGCCATTCCTACATTGTACGTATTATTTTGTTTATTCCCAATCAATGATAATAATCTGCTTAAAATAACACTATCTTCACTATTAGAGATGTTGTTCAATTTAATTTTATTATTGCTTAATTTATTTATAATTAGTAATCGGTTCGTTTCACTTTTTGACGATACTATTTTAAATTGAGCATTAATATTTTTTTTTATAGCTTTTACCTGTAACATTTTCTTTATAAATTTTAAGATGAAAATTAAATTGCTAATTTTTGTCCTATATATAAAATTCTTAAAATAGATGGGTCTATATTATTTTGTAATTCCATCAAAGGCTCATCTAATCTTTCATCTGACAAATCAAATGTAGCATAATGCATAGGAATAAAATGCTTTCCCTTCAAATCATTAAAAGCATTAATTGCTTCAAGCGGTGAAAGATGAGATTCTTTCATTATATGTTGAGGTTTATATGCTCCAATGGGTAATAAGCAATAGTCGATACTTCCAACAATGCTGTTTATTACTTTAAAATGTTGCGAATATGCTGTATCTCCAGCGAAAAAGATACTTAATTCTTTATATTTAATTAAGTAGCTACCCCAAAGAACTTTATTAAAATCATTAATTAACCTTTTGTGCCAGTGCTTTGCAGGAAAAAATATAATTGACAAATCATTATTAATTTTATATTCTTGAAACCAGCCCATTTCTAAAGAACGCATTTTAAATATATTGCTTATACCTGAAGCTTTTAGAGGCATTACGCACTCTAAATATTCGTTGTTATTAATAAGCGTTTTTAGTGATTTAACATCTAAATGATCTCTGTGTGCATGAGATATAAGAACATAGTCTGCAATTATTTTATTAAAATCATAAGGTAAATTAACGAATCTTTTAATAAAAGGTATATTATAAAAAACTGGATCTGTAATAAATCTAAGCTTTCCTAGTTTTATAAAAAAAGTAGCATGACCAAGCCACATTATAAATGAATTTTCATCATCATTAGTGTCTATTTCTTTTATTACTTCTAGTTTGAAGTTTTTGCTTTGAGAAGCAAAAACATCTTTTTTTCTTGTTATTTGCCATTTTAAAATATCCCAAAGCTTTATATGAGGAACAGAAGAATCAAGATTACTAAATTTGTTATCAATATACTTATTCCCTTGCCATTTATTATACACAAATGGCAATTGCTCATTATACAAATTTATGTAGTCCATTTAATATTTTAATTTAGACCTTTAGATAATAGAAAATCAGAGTATAATTTATCTGTAAATTGTATATGATTATTAATCCATTTTTGAATAAAAGTCATCAATTTAAAAGTTAAAGCATCTGGATTTCTTTCAAATTCGATTAGAAAATCCTTAACACTATTAATAAATTCGCTATGTTGTTTAATATGCTCTTCTTTTGATGGATAGTTATAAAGCATAAAATACTTCTCTTCTAAACTAAAGTGAGTATGCGTGTACTCTGCTAATTCACTTAATATTTTTTTTGTAATTTCCTTATGCTTATTTTCCATAAAAGCTCCATATAGCTCATTAATGATATCAAATAATTTTTTATGCTGATTATCTAGCTCCTCTATTTTTACACTTAGATTATTAGTCCATTTTATAAATGTTTTTGCCATAATATAATTATTAAATAAATTAACTTGAAATTTTTTACAATAATAAAGCATTAAATAATAAAACGCAAATAATTTTTACCATTATTGCTATAGAAAAATTAAAACGGAGAAAAATTAACTGTATCGTCCTAAAATAGGTTTACACAAAAAATTAGAATTAAGGAAAAAGACTGTAAACTTATTTTAGAATTATCTAAATTATAAACGTTTGTTAGGTCGTTTTTTAATATTTATATATCATGCCTTACTGACTAAGGTTTTGCGAAGAATAGTGCTTCCCCAACTATAAATAACGTCTGTATTGATAAAGATAAAAGTATTTAGGATGGGTTTAAGGACTGATTAATAGTCAGTTTGAGTTAATTTTTATGATAAATATTTAGGGATTTTTACTTTATGGGTTTATTATCTGCAAAATTTATGTAATTTTGCAAAATACTTGCGTGAGTAGTTTAAAATAATGAAATGAAAATCCTTTTAGTCGCCCCCTGTCAAAAAAGCGAGCAACGTCATAGCACAATGAATATTCCACAATTAACATTGTCGTTAATTGCAGCCATGACTCCTCCTAAATATGAAATTGAGATATGTGAAGAAGTTTTTGGAGAAATAATAAATTTCGAAGGAAATTATGATATAATTGGAATAACTCTTATGACACAAACATGCATAAGGGGATACGAGATAGCAAATGAATTTAAGAAGCGAGGTAAGATTGTTGTTTTTGGAGGCATTCATGCAACATCATTACCAGAAGAAGCCATTATGTTTGGAGACGCCGTTGTAATAGGAGAAGCTGAAGATGGTTTGTGGGAAAGAGTATTAACAGATATTGAGGAAAATAAATTACAAAGTTTTTATAAGCTTGATAAATTACCATGTCTACAAAAACATGTTTTTCCAAGAAGAGATTTAATAAAATGTTCTTCTGGGAAATTTTCTATTGCCCCAATTGAAACGACAAGAGGCTGCCCTTATAATTGTGACTTTTGCACTGTATCAAGATTCTTTGGGACCAAACAAAGGCATAAACCTATAGAAGATATTATAAGAGATGTTAAATCATGCAAGCAAAACAATCTGTTCTTTCTTGATGATAATATAACAGGTGATAAAGTGTTTGCGAAAAAGCTATTTGAAGCATTAATTCCATTGAAAAAAACATGGGTTGGTCAGGCTTCAATAAATATATCTAAAGATGAAGAATTGATGAGGCTTGCAAAAGAATCTGGATGTCTAGCTTTGCTTATAGGATTTGAATCAATGACAGACGATGGGTTAAATCATTATAGAAAGACTTTAAAAACTATTGAAGAAAATGTAATAGCTGTTAAAAAGTTAAAAGATTATGGAATAATGACAATGGCTTCGTTAATCTTTGGACTAGACTCTGACACTATTGATAATTTTGATTTAGGATATAAATTTTTAACAAAGGCTAATCCTGCATTTTTTCAAGCATGTGTTATGACTCCATATCCAGGAACCCCTGTTTTTAATAAACTTAAAAGTGAAGGTAGAATTCTTACTGATGATTGGAGTAAATTTGATGCAACAAAGGTGCTTATATCTCCTAAAAACATGACTCCAGAAGAACTATATGAAGGTTATAACAAAATTAAAAAATCTATTTATAGTAACAAATCTATTCTTAAACGCTCGCTTTCACATTTATCATTAGGTCTCAAAAAATCTCTGTTATTCTTTACTCTAAACAAAGGCTATCAATACAGACATGAAGATAGTCTTAAAAATAATATTATTAGAAATAAGGAAAATGATCTAGTAGACTTTGATGTAACTAAATACGTAGTCCCTTATATGAAAAAACAAGCAATAAAACTTAATGATTCCTGCCTGTGTGAGATTGAGAGCTAGTTAATATCCTATTTTCATAACGCAAATATGCAAAAAATATTTAATTTACATACTATTTGTTATTTATTTAATTTATTATTTGTTGACCTTTAGCTTTGTAACGGTCTTATATTATAAATTATCAGTAAATATTCTGGTAGCAAATGTATAATATAAAACCAATACTGTCCTAAATTTTCAAGTAACTATATAATAATATTCTATGAATAGTTCTATATTACAATTTTTATTATGATAACTAATGGACGATTTGATGGAGATTTTTGTATGTCTAAATGATTAAGATTCCCTGTAGTTAAACGAAGACTATTTCTAATGTCTCTTACAAATTTACTTTTTGCAAGCTGACAGAAGCATATATGTTTAATGCGAACAGCTAATGCATTCATTCTCGCGCTTATCCGTTGGCTTTAATTTTACCAGTTTACTAAAACTATTACAATCTAATTTTGATATTATTTGTGAAAAAAAGTGTAACATTTACCATTACGAAAGAGGGTTTTTGTTTTATTTACCTTAAAGGTAATACTTTGGTAAATATTTCCCTTTCTTTTAAATCGTTTAGGATGTTATTGATTTAATCCAAAAAAATAAAATTTATTATAAATATAACTCTTGACTTTTTCAGCTAATCTTAGTTATTAATTTATTTTTTCGACTAAACTCAATTTTATTTATATAAAATTATTTTTGCTTATTTGCTGAAAACAACTAATGTGTAAGCATAAAATATTTATATTGAAAATAATTATATTGCTAAAAATATGTTTACAAACGGCTACAAAAAGTATATAAAACCACCTAAAAGTAAAATTAATTAAAAATTTTTTTTGTAGTTTTAATTTTTAATTCTACTTTTGAACCAAAATTTTATGTAAATTAAAACTAGAAATTATGAAAAAATTGTATCAATTAATCATTATTTGCTTTTGGTTGTTTGGCATGTCATTGTCAAGTATTACAGCCCAAAACAATCCATCTTTGAAGGATGTGTTAAATCCTGATGGAACAGTAAAAAAAGATGTACCAGCAGGAAGTTTTGACCCAACAGGGTATAAAATGACAACAAACAAAAAAGGAGAGCCAGTTTTTGTTAAAGAACAACAATTTGCATCAGGAGATGAAGCCTGGTCTGGAATGTTCTCTTTAAATGGAACAACAGGAATAGTCAAAGCAATAACAGTGATGGATAATAACATATATATTGCAGGTAATTTTTCTACGTTTGGAGATAAATTTTCGGTAAGTATAATAAAATGGAATGGTATTTCTTTTGAAAATATTGGAAATTTTGATGGAGAAATTAATGCTTTAGCTTCAGTAAATGGATACTTGTATGTTGGAGGAGCTTTTACTACAATAAATTCCGTTAGTTATAATAGAATAGCAAAATGGAATGGGACATCTTGGAGTGCTTTAGGCTCTGGTTTTGATGGTATTGTTTATGCCATTTCAGCTTTGGATACAAAACTTTATGTTGGAGGAAGTTTTTCTTATTCAGGAGCAACTTCTGTTAATAATATAGCAATGTGGAATGGTGCTTCTTTCCAAGCAATGGGAACAGGAGCAAATACTGTTGTTTATTCTGTTTTAGCTATTGATCAATATAATGTATATGCAGGAGGTGATTTTTCTAGCATAGGTGGTGTTGCAAACACTTCAAGAATTGCAAAATGGAATGGCACGACATGGGAGCCTATGGGAACAGGGGTTAATTCAACTGTTTATGCAATAGCTAAAAATGCTGGAATTATATATGCAGGGGGCGATTTTAGTTTAGCAGGAGGCATTACTGCTAATTACATTGCAAAATGGAACGGAGCAACTTGGAGTGCTTTTCCCAAAGAAATTAATGGTAGAGTTTATTCTATAATTTCTATTGATACAAATAATATTTATATTGGAGGAAATTTTTCCTATGTAAATACAACTGATTTAGCTGGAAGAATAGCAAAATGGAATGGTACAAAATGGGATACAACAGGATTTAAATCAGGATTATCATCTACTGTTTTTTGTATGTATAAAAACGACAAAGATTTATATGTAGGTGGCGAATTTGCAAAAGCAGGTAATATGCCTTTTGGAAAATTTGCAAAATTTGATATTCCCAATTCAAAATGGAATTCTTTTAATATTAATAGAGCTGTAACAAAGCCAACAAGCACTTCCTTAAACAATGGGTATATAAATGCAGTGTATGTTAAAAATAATAAAGTTTATATTGGAGGAGATTTTTCTTATGCTGGTGGTGTTCAAACAGATAATGTAGCAATGTGGGATGGGAAAAAATGGAATGGCTATGGAACTGGATTATGGGGTAGCTTTGTGTATTCAATTACTGTAAATGATTTTGATGAATTAATAGTAGGATCAACTGCTTATTCTTTAAAATATATAACTAAATGGAATGGAGCTTCTTGGGTTACATTAGGAGAAGGTCTGAATGCTTCACCTTTAACTCTTAGTTATATAGATGGGACTTTGTATGCTGGAGGTGGATTTACTTTATCTGGAAATGGTGTTGATTCGTTAAAGTACATAGCTAAATTTAATGGTACAACGTGGGAACCAATTATTTATAATGGGAAAAATGGAGTAAATGCACGTGTAAACTCTATAGTTGGAGGAAATGGAAATGTTTATGCTGCTGGAATTTTTACCGAGGCAGGAGGCGTTGTTGCAAATAATGTAGCAAAATGGAATGGTACTGCATGGAGTAATTTAGGTGACGGAACAAGTGGAGAAATAAAAGGAATGGACTATTATAATGGTAATTTATATGTAACAGGATTTTTCTCTAATGCAGGAGGCGTTATGGTGAAAAATGTAGCAAAATGGGATGGGACAGTTTGGAGTGCTTTAGGAGGAGGTCTAACTGCACTTAATTATTATAATTCTATTAGCGTGATAGATGATAATAATATAATTGTTGTTGGAGATGGTGATAATGCATACAGTGTAAATTTCTTTAATGGAACATCTTGGGCGAATTTAGGCTCGGGTATATTAGGAGATGTAAATGCTGTTGATAATGATGATTATGGGAACTTATATTTTGGAGGAGATTTTTCTTCCGCAGGGGGTAAGCCTGCTATAGATTTTGCAAAATTTGCATATAAACCTGATGTTTATAATTCTCCTTTAGTTGAATATCTAAAATGTGTGGATGGTAGTATAGTATTAGGAATAGAAGCTTCTGGTTATGGTACTTTAGCTTACCAATGGATAAAAGATGGTGTAGATATAGGTGGAGCAACATCAAGTATATTTAATAGAAATTATTTAGTATTAGAAGATACAGGATATTATTATTGTAAAGTTACTAATTCTTATGGTGTTTCTTATTCTGATTCAGCTCATTTAAGAATTTTATCTATTCCTTCTGTTTTTGCAGGAATAGACCAAACTATGTGCGAAGGAAAATCTGCAACAATTAATGCTTCTGGTGCTGTTAATTATTCTTGGAGTACAGGAGAAAAAACAACTTCAATTACTGTAAATCCTATAATGACCAACACTTATTTTGTTACTGGTTACAATGAAGCTGGTTGTTTTAATACAGATGAAATACAAATTACAGTACAATCTGCTCCAAGTGCTTATGCAGGAACGGATAAAACAATTTGCAACGGAAATATTACGACATTATCTGCTTCTGGAGGCAATACATACTCATGGTCGCCTTCTTTAAGTTTAAATAATCCGAATATATACAATCCTATTGCTCAGCCATCTAATACTACTACTTATGTGGTTACAGTAACTAATTTATATTCTTGTACTGCAATTGATAATGTAGTTGTTACTGTTTATGAAAATCCTATAGCAAATGCAGGAGTAGATCAAACAATATGTTATGGAAATACAGCTACATTAATGGGAACAGGTGGAGGAACATATTTTTGGAGTAATGGATCTTCAGATGCTCAAATAATAGTAAGTCCTATGTCTACAACTTCATATTATTTAACAGTAAGTAGTAATGGTTGTATAGATAATGATACAATTGTTGTTTATGTTAATGCAATGCCTAATATATCTATATTGGGTAATGACACAACAATATGTCAAGGAGCATCAGTTATGTTAAACTCAATTGGAGGAGATTATTATACTTGGAGTAATGAAAGTGTTGGTTCTACAATAGAAGTTTTCCCAACATCAAATAAAACTTATACTGTAACTGGAACTACTGCAAATGGATGTACTGATAGTGATGACATTATTATAAATGTATCAGAAGTTCCATCGGTTGTAATATTAGAGAATGACTCAATAAAAGTATGTGAAGGTGCAGTATTAAATATTACAGCACAAGCTTCTATGCCTAATTGTACTTATTCTTGGTTAAATACAAGTGACATTGATTCAATATTAAATGTTTCTTATGCAATAAATGCTGATTACACTGTAAAAGTTACTTCAAGTAATGGCTGTACAGGAATAGACAACGTTAATATTTCAACAACTGTTATTCCTACAGCAAATGCTGGAGCAGACCAAACGATATGTAATGGAAATGTTGCTAACCTAATAGGTTCTGGAAGTCAAGTTTATTCTTGGAGTACAAATCAAACTGTGGCAAATATATCAGTGTATCCTAATTTTACAATGGATTATTATCTTACTGTACATCCTATAGGAAACCCAGGATGTTATGATGTTGACACTGTAGAGGTTTTTGTAAGTAATTTACCTTTAGTTAATTTGGGTACTGATAAAAACATATGTAAAGGATCTTCTACTACAATTACTGCTACAGGAGCAACTACATACACTTGGAGTGATGGTTTGGGATATGGTGCTTCAAAAACTGTAAGCCCAACTGTTAACACTACATATTATGTAACAGGAACTAATGATAATGAATGTTTTGATATTGATACTGTAATTGTAATTGTTAATGATATTCCACTTATAAATATAGGTAATGATAAAACTATTTGCCAAGGAACTTCTACTACAATTACTGCAACAGGAGCATCTAATTATTATTGGAATACAGGAGATACTACATCTTCCATTATTGTTAGCCCAATTTCAGAAACAAATTATAGTGTAACAGTTACTAATGTTTATGGATGTACAGCTACTGATGCAATTACTGTATTTGTTACTAATACTCCAGATGTAAATGCAGGAACAGATAAAAATATATGTAAAGGATCTTCTATAACGATTACTGCTACAGGAGCATCTAATTATAGCTGGATTAGTGGACAAATTACAAACTCAATTAATGTTGTTCCTATTATGAACACTACTTACACCGTAACAGGTTATATTGAAGGATGTTCAGATATTGATACTGTGATTGTAATTGTTAATGATATTCCTTCTGTAAATGCTGGCATGGATCAAACTATATGTGAAGGAGACTCAGCTTTATTATCTGCATGGAGTTTTGAGCCAGATTCTTATATGTGGAATACAGGACAAACAATAGAAACTATTTATGTCGCTCCAAATACAACAACAACTTATAGGGTTACAGCAATAAAAAATGGTTGTACTCAATCTGACGATGTTGTTATCACCGTTTCACAAAAGCCTTTAGTAAATGCAGGTACAGATAAAACGATATGTAAAGGACAAAGCATAAATATTATGGCAACTGGAGCTACAACGTATTCTTGGAGTAATGGTGTTGAAAATACGAATATAAATGTAAGCCCAAGTGTTAATACTACATATTACGTAACAGGGTATAGTGCAAATGGATGTAATAATAAAGATGACAATATTGTTTCCGTTATTACTGAAATTCCTACTGTAACTGTTATGGCAGGAAAAGATAGTATTTGTAATGGAGGAAGTGTTTATATGTCAGTTTCTGGAACAGGTACTTCATATATTTGGAGTTCAGGAAGTACATCTGGAAGTCATAATGAATATCCTACAAATACTGGTTATATATATGTTACAGCATTTTCTACAAATGGATGTATAAATAAAGATTCTGCTTATGTTATAGTTAATCCTGTTCCATATGCAAATGCTGGTTCTGATCAAACTATTTGTAGTGGAGACTCTATAAATATTACAGCAACAGGAGGAGGAACATATTCTTGGAATACAGCAGAAGCTATACCAACAATAAAAGTAAGTCCAACTGAAAATACTTATTATTATGTTACAGTAACAAATGATAAAGGTTGTAAAGCTTATGACAATATGCTAGTAACAGTTAAATCTCAACCTATTGTAAATTTAGGTCCAGATTCAATGTTATGTTCTGATGATTATTTAATGTTGAAAGCCCCTACTGCTGATACATATTTGTGGAATACAAATAATACAGGAGATTATATTTGGGTAAATCCTCAAACTTCATCAACATATTCAGTTACTATAGTAAGTAATGGTTGTTCTGCTTCTGATGAAATCGTTTTCGATGTTACTAAAGCAGCAAGTATATTATCTCAAACAAATACTATTAATGTTTGTGGAGAAGAGTTAACTTACATTCGAGTAACAGCAGAAGGTGATAACTTAAATTATCAATGGAGAGCTTATAATTCTGATTCAGGAACTTATTATAACTTAGCTAATGATGCTAATCATTCTGGAGTAAATAAAGATACATTATTTATTCAAAATACTCCTTATGATTACTTTGAATGTTATGTCGAAAATGCATGTGGTTTGGCTATTAGTAATTATATAACAGTAACAAAAGGAAATATTAGTGTTAGTGGAGGAGAAGACAAGACTATATGTAATGGAGCTTCTTCAACCTTATTTGCTACAGGTGCAGATACATATTCTTGGAATACTGGTTCATTCTATAATTATACTACAGTTAATCCTTCTATTACAACAACATATACTGTTACTGGATATGCTTCTGGATGTTCTAATATTGACACAATTGTTGTTAATGTGTTTACAGACATCCCTGTAGTTGATGCAGGTTCTTATGTTGCTATTTGTAAAGGAAATTCTACAACAATAACAGCAACGGGCGGAGTATCTTATGTATGGGTTCCTTCTGGTTTTGGAGATAATCTAAAAGCGTCATATACGGTTAGTCCTGCATCTACAACTACATTTACAGTTACAGCAACTGGAGAAAATGGGTGTACTGCAAGTGATAATGTTGTAGTTGGAGTGGTTATGGATTACCCAACAATAAATGCAGGAAGTGATGTTACTGTTTGTTCTGGTACTAATGTAACTACAGCAATAACAGAGAGTGGAGCTTCTTATTACTTATGGAGCAATGGGGAAACAACTAAAAATATAACTGTTACTCCAACTCAAACTACTACATACGTTGTCACTGTAACAAAAGCTTTATATGGTTGTACTGCATCTGATGACATTGTTGTTAATATAAAAGCATTACCAAATGTTAATGCAGGAAATGACAAATCAATATGCATAAATCAAAGCACTATACTTAGTGCTACTGGAGGAAGTTCCTACTATTGGAGCACAGGAAGCACAACAACAAGCATAAACGTTACACCTTCTGCTACTACAACATATGCAGTCACAGTAACATCTTCTGAAGGATGTACAGCGGTTGATGATGTTATTGTTTTTGTAAATCCATTACCTGTTGCCGATGCTGGTCTTGACCAAACAATTTGTAAAGGTTTCTCTGCAACTCTTGTTGCTACAGGAGGTGTATCTTATGTATGGAATGGCGGTATTGCTTATACTAATTCTGTGGAAGTTGCACCTACTACAAATACATTATATTCAGTTACAGTTACAGATGCAAATGATTGTGCTAGTGTTGACTATGTAAATGTGGTGATTTATCCAAATGTGGAAGCAAATATATCAGCTTCTTCTTCTGCTTGTATAGGTAGTACAATAAATATTAGTGCAACAGGAGGAACAAGTTATTATTGGTCAACTGGAGAAATAACAAGTAATATTTCAGTTGTTATTAATGCTCCTGTGGATTATTATGTAACAGTTACTGATGATAATGGATGTACTGCATCTACAGCAAAAACTATAAATACTTACCCATCTCCTATAGCTAATGCGGGTGTTGATAAAACAGTATGTGAAGGATTAGGGGCATCTCTAACAAACTCTACAACTGAATATATGTATAAATGGAGCACAAATGCTACTACTAAAAGTATTACTGTAGTCCCTACTCAAACAACTACATATACTATAACAACTACATCGGATTATTTATGCACAGCTACAGACGAAGTTATTGTTTTTGTTAGTCCAAAACCAAGTGTTGAAACTACAGGACAAAAAACTATATGTAAAGGAGAATCAACTACTTTAACTGCTGTTGAAAATAATGCTACTTATTATTGGACAGGTGGTATAACAAATCAAAGCATTACAATTGCCCCAACAACAAGTACGGCTTATTACCTTACTGTTACAAATACAAATGGTTGCACATCTTCTAGCATGCATACTGTTTATATTAGTAGTCCAGTTCTAGCTATTTCTGCAAAAAATCTATGTAGAGGAAGTGACATTACTTTATCTCCTACTTCAAATTGTGTAGATTTTTCATGGAATACTGGTGAAACAACTCAAAATATTACTGTAAATCCTACAGTTACTACAACTTATTATGTAACAGCTAAAACAGATTTTAATTGTGAAACAAATACTTCTGTAGTTGTTACAATAAGATCTCTTCCTGTTGCAAATGCAGGTGTAGATCAAACTATTTGTAGTGGTTTAAATGCTACTTTAACATCTTCTACTTCAACATACTATACATGGAGTACTGATGAATATGTTAAAACTATTACAGTAGAACCAACTGCTCATACAACTTATACTGTAACTGTTAGAAACAGTTATAATTGTACTGCTAGTGATGCTGTTGTTGTTTTTGTTGGTGGGGTTACTGTGGATTCTATTATTACAACAGGACGAATTACTTGTAATGGAAGTAACGATGGCTTTGCTAAAGTTTTAGCTTCTGGTGCAGGTTTGACTTATTCCTGGACTAATGGAATGGTGATGGATAGTGCTTATGGATTAGCAGGAGGAATGCATTCTGTAACAGTTAAAGATATGTATAATTGTTCTGCAACAGGTTCTGTTTCTTTATATGAACCTTATTACTTCCCTTCAGTTGGAAATGTTACTTTTAGTAATATAACAGATCGATCTGCTCAAGTTAATTGGACTCGTGATTCTGAAAACGCTAATTATTTGTTTAGATATAGAAACAAATCTATTGATGGTCCTTGGAATTATATGGGTATTGCTCCAACTTCTATAAGTGCGAACCTAATTAATTTAATACCAGGAAGCGAATATGAACTACAAATAAGACAATTCAAAAATGATTCTACTTATTCTTGTGTATCTTCTGACGTATTCTCAACGCAAACAATTTGTAATGATGTAGTAGTTAATATTACTGAAATTACTTCAGCAACTGCTAAGGTTTCTTGGAATAAAATACCAACAGCAACTAGTTATATGTTTAGATATAAAGTTATTCCTGATGGAGTATGGAATTACCGTACACTTTCTGCTAATGACACTGTTCTTAACTTATCTTCTCTTAATGCTCTTACTTACTATGAAGTTCATATAAGAGCATTCTGTGGATCTAGTTACTCTAATTTTGTTATTTCTGATTTCCGTACTCAATATAGTTGTGGTATTGCTGACGGACGTACAGCATATGATATAACGTCCACAAAAGCTGTTGTCAAATGGAATGGAGTAGGGGGTGCAGAATACTTCCTTGTTAGATGGAAAAAACAAAGTGAAAGCACTTGGAGATATGTTTGGACCTCTGGAGCTACTGATAGATTACAATTAGGTTGCGGTGTTTGTGCTGTTCAAGATCAACTTTCTCCTAATACAGTTTACGAATGGCAAATACGATCATTCTGTAATGCTGATAAAACTAGATATTCTGACTTCTCTGCAATCAACACATTTAACACTTTATCTGCAAAATCATTAGAAGGTTATGTGGTTGAAAATAAAGCAAACGGGGAAATTTCTTATAATATTTATCCAAACCCAACTATTGATAATTCTACTTTAAATATCAATTTGAATAAAGATTCTCAATTAAATATTGAGGTTTATGACTTACTTGGTCAAAAGATAGAAAATATTTACTCTGGATACCAAATAGAAGGAAATCATAAATTCTTAATTGATAGTAAAACATTTAGAACAGGAACTTATATTGTTAAAATAACTATTGATAACAATACATACCATTCTAGATTAGTAAAATCTGAATAGATTAAATTCTTTAATAACTTTAAAAAGGGTGTTAGGTTTCTAACACCCTTTTTTTATCCCAAATTGTCTATTAGAAATTTTTTAATATCAATTTACTTGTCCTAAATTATTCGTAAATTCTAATTTTTATAATCAATAAAAAAGTAAGTTTTTCTTTTTGGTCAATAATATATTTTAAATAAAATGAGACAATAACTTTTTTTGATTTAATCAAAATCAATTTTTGATATAGAGCACATATAAAGCACATATAGAGCACATATAGAGTACATATAAAGCACATATACAGCACATTAATCCCGCTTTTAACTCTGATAATCTATCTTAAAAAACCATTTAATGTTAATAATCAAACAATTAACCATCTAAATTAAACCATATTCATTTTTTATTATTTTAAAGAATAAACATCCTTAACTTTAATTATCAGTATATTAACTAAAATGGCACAATATGATAAAATTGATTGTTTTTTTTAATAGCTAAATTTCCACATGCTTTATACCTTCTTATATAAATTCGATTCCCATATACCAACAAATTTAACAATCAAAGAACAAAATAAAAAATTGATAATTTTTTATCCCAAATTAGTCATTAGAATTTTTTGATAATAACAAATTCAAATTAATAGCTCCGAAGGAGCGACACAATAATAACCACCTGCCAAGCGGGTGGCAAGCATACGTCTCCCAAATCCAAGCCCTAAAAGGGCGACACTAAAATCCCTTCTGACATCAGGGTGATAGAAGAACATGAGACGCCATCAATTGTTCTATTCTGTTTTTTCTAATGACTAATCTGGGTTTATAACTATAATTTACAACTATTTACATTCCAAATTTTCCAATGGTATACATCAGAAAATTTCAAAAATATTTAGGGCGTTTCTATAATGGACAATCTGGGTTTATAAGACGAGATCGTTGCAAGGTAACCTCTTCTATTTATTTGTAGCTAACCTAACAATAGTTTTGTGTGGGTTTTATATAATTGCAGATATTACTAATATTGACTCCTAATTTGCAGATAGAATATTTTAAATTATTTTCCATTATTAACTATATTTTGTAATTTTTATAATAATTTAGTATTAAGCACATTACGTGTAAATATCTAACAAAACATTGAAACAATTAAACAACATTATATAAAATCATTTTATCTAATAACCGTAACATTACCCATGTGATGGTGTTTTTTTCCCTCAATATCTTGAGTAATTATTAACCATACATATACTCCTATTTGAACTAGCTCTCTGCTACTTCGAACTTTTCCATCCCAAGGTTTATGGATATCATTGGTACAATAAATTTCTTCCCCAAATCTACTATAAATCCTCATCTCAAAATAATTTTCATCTAATCCAAAAATGATAGGATAAAAATAATCATTCAAACCATCTCCATCTGCGGTTATTGTGTTTGGAGCATAAAACATATATGTTTCCTTTACTTTAATTATTTTAGAAACGCTATCATAACAGCCATATTCATTTGTTATAAATAGATTAACAATGTATTCCCCTTTTTTATCATAATTATGTTTTGGATTTTGCATTATTGAATAATTATGTTTACCTAATAATGTATCTCCAAATGTCCAATAACAATATGTAGTGCCTATTGAAATATCTGTAAATTTTACTTCAGGATTGCTCGTTGTTACATCTTCTGGAAAATATGTAAAATCTGCTTCTGGATTAGGATATACTTCAACATAATTATTAAAAGCATACTTGTAATAACAACCGTCTGTGCCTTTTGTTTTAATAGAAACATCGAAAAAACCAGACTCATTATATTCATGGATTATATTATTCCCTATTCCAGATGTACTATCACCAAAATACCATTCTATACTATCTAATTTAATAAAAACCGACATATCTTCAGATACACCAAAGCTAACAGCCATTGGGACACAATCTTTAGATAAGGTTGGAATAATTTCAATAAATGGCTTTGATAATACTTCAATTTGGATGCTATCATAAATGTCATTTACACAATAATCTTTGATTGTAACATAAAACGTCTTATCTTTTTCAATATATATCTGTCTTGCATTGCTTTGCAAAGTATATCCATCATCCCATATAAATGTGTAAGGACCTCCACCTCCTCCTGAAACTTGTATATATATATTGCTCGTATCGTAATAACATTTAGGATTTTGACCATCTGTATAAATAAGAGATGTCATTTGGGGATATTGATTAATAAATATAGTATCTGAAACAATAACACAACCATTACTATCCGTAGCAGTTGCTATATATGAATTAAATTCATTAATAGGATTTACTGTTTGTTTATTTTCTAAACTGGAAGTATTACTCCATGTGTAAGAATATGGCAAAATACCTCCTTTTACATTAACCGATATTTCAACACTTTCATTTAAGCAAACGGTTTTAGAATTAGACGTTATAATTGTCATTTTTGTTGGTTCATTTATGGTTACACTTAATATTGTATCACATCCTAAAGAATCACTTATTGTTACTGTATAGATTCCAGCTTTTAAACCGACTGCTCTATAAGAAGTTTGCGATAAAGCATCATCCCACAAATAAGAATAAGCTCCACTACCGCCTTTTACTGCTGTAACTTTTGCACTTCCTGTTAATTCTCCTGCACATTTAATATGAATAACATTTTTATTTAAAATTGAAGCACTTAAAATATCTGGCTCGTTTATCGTTACACTTAAAATTGTATCACAACCTAAAGAGTCCTTTACTGTTACTGTATATGTTCCTGCTATTAATGTGGTTGCTCTGTCATTTTTTTGACCATTACTCCATAAATACTTATAAACTCCACTTCCTCCAGTAGCTTTAACTTTTACGCTTCCATCATTCCCTCCTTTACAACTGACTGCTTGAATATCTGAGGGAATAATGCTAGCTCCTAAAATAGTTGGTTCATTTATCGTTACACTTAAAATTGTATCACAACCTAAAGAGTCCTTTACCGTTACTGTATAAAAGCCAGCTATTAATGTAGTTACGCTGTCGCTTGTATGACCATTACTCCATAAGTAAGTATAAACTCCACTTCCTCCTGTTACTGTTACCTTAGCACTACCATCATTATTTCCATAACAACTTACTGCTCTAATATCTGCAGAAATAATGCTTGCTCTTAAAATAGGTGGTTCATTTATGCTTAAACTTAATATTGTATCACATCCTAAAGAGTCCATTACCGTTACAGTATAAAAGCCAGCTATTAATCCAGTGGCACTGTTAGTAGTTTGATCATTACTCCATAAGTAAGTATAAACTCCACTTCCTCCTGCTACTGTTATCTTAGCACTTCCATTATTTCCACCATGACAACTTACGGCTCGGATATCTGAAGGGACTGCAAAGCTTGCCACTAAAATATTTGGCTCGTTTATCATTACACTTATAATAGTATCACAACCTAAGGAATCATTGACAGTAACACTATATATTCCAGCTTCTAAACCTATAGCACTATCGGTAGTTTGACCATTACTCCATGAGTAAGTATAAACTCCGCTTCCTCCTGTAGCTGTAACTTTTGCACTTCCATCATTAGCTCCATTACAACTTACAGCTCGAATATCTGAGGGGACTGCAAAACTTGCATTTAAAACAGATGATTTATTTATTGTTACACTTGAAATAGAATTACAACCCAATGAGTCTGTTACAGTTATTGTATATATCCCAGCCATTAATGATGTTATACTGTTTGTTGTTTGACCATTGCTCCATTTTAAACTATAAGGTGGTGTGCCTCCATTGATGTTAGTTTTTATTGTTCCTTCGTAATCATTTAAGCAAGTAGCATTAGTTATTGTAATTTTAATAGATATAGGAGAATTAGGATGATCAATATGTATTTTAGACGAATCAATGCAATTGTTAGAGTCTTTAACAATTATATTATATTCTCCAGCAGAGATGTTTTCTAAATATGACTTAGTCTGATTGTTATTCCATAAGTATGAGTAAGGTTCGGTTCCCCCTTTTGCAATTATTTCTATTTTGCCATTTTGGCCTTCATAACAAAGAACATTTTTAATAATTGCATTAATTATAATTTTATTATGTACATTGATAACAATTTCGTCACTATTTGAACAATAATTGTTTGTTATAGTTAAGCTGTATGTAGTTTTTGTTGTAGGGCTTACTTGAATTTGTTTTTCTGTACTTCCGTTGTTCCAAATATAATTTTCGTTTTCAGTTATATTTTTAATATTAATGCTGCTACCAAAACATATATTGGTATCATTTCCGAGACTAATATTTGGAGTTTCTTCAATAAATACGACAATTTCATCTGTATTACTACAATATAAACTATTTACAGTAAGGGTATATGTGGTTGTTTTGGAAGGTTTTACACTGATTGAATCTTCTGTATTTCCTGTGCTCCATAAATAGGAAACAATAATAGAATCTTTAACAGCATAAAGATTTATGTGATTACTAGGGTTGTAATCACATATAAATTTATTTGTTCCTGCGTCAGCAATAGGGATATAAGCCACATTGATGGTAACAGTATCTATATTTGTACAATTATCAAGAGATACAGTAAGAATATAGGAGCTTGTTTCTGTAGGATTTACTAAAATAGAATCAATTGTATTCCCATCAACCCAAGTGTAGAAATAATTATTTGGGTTTTTAGTTTTTATATAAGTATTTGTTCCTTGACAAATAGTTTGGTCTTTAATGAAATTACTTATAGGACTTGGGTTAAGGAAAATTACTATATCATCTGTTGCTAAACACCCATTTATGCCTACGGTTATGGTATAGGTAGTTTCTTTTATTGGACAAATTGTTGTTGTGTCTGTATTTGCTCCGTTATTCCATAAATATTCATTTCCTCCTGATGCTTTTAGTAGGACTTTATATCCATTGCATATTGTTTGATCCTCTCCTGCATCTGCTATTGGTATTTTCCCAACATTTACATTTATATTTGCTTTAGTTGAGCATCCGTAATTATTTGTACCTGTAACAGAATAAATAGTATTTGTTTTGGGTTCTATGTTTATGCTATTGTTTATATCACCTACATCCCATTTATAATTCAATGCTCCTGTTACTGTAAGAGTAGTTCCTTTTCCTGTGCATATAGGGTTTTCTCCTGCTATAATTTTAACATCTGGTTTGGGATTTACTGTAACTGTGACGCTATCTATTGATGTAACACCTGTATTGGTGCCGATTACATAGTATTTAGTTGTTATAGTTGGAGATACCTTAATAGAACTAGCTGTATCTCCGTTACTCCATGAATATGATGTAGCTCCTAATGCATTTATGAATATAGTGTCGCCATTACAAATTGTTTGGTCGAAAAAAGCTTCAGTGTGATTATTGATTACATATATTGCAACATTATCTGTTGAGGTGCAACCATTTTTTACAACAGTAAGCTTATATATTGTAGATGTTGTTGGGCTAACACTTTCAATGTCTTTTACAGAACCAATGTCCCACGAGTATATTCCTCCTCCAGATGCTTTAATGCTTGTTATTTCCCCATTTTTAATAGTTTTATCACTTCCTGCATCTGCGTTGACTGATATTATATTAATTATTGCTGTATCTACATTAGAGCAACCACTGTATTTGTCGTAAACAGTTAGAGTGTATGTCGTATTTTCTGTGGGAGATACAACTAGATTTTTAGAGATACTTCCTGTGTTCCAACTATATGTTAATCCTCCGTATCCGTATAGGTATGCATTTGTTCCTTTGCATATTGTTAGATCATATCCTGCATCTGCTATAGGAGATGCAATTATTTTTACTATAACGCTATCAACAGTTGTGCATCCATTATGCTCAGCATAAACGTTGTATTTTGTTGTAGTTGTTGGTTCTACATTTATAGTTGTTGTTGTATCTCCAGTATCCCATTTGTATTTATTCCATCCAGAAGCAGATAGAGTAACTGTCCCTCCATTGCACGTCGTTTGTTCTTCTCCTGCATCTAAGTTTATTACTGTTATTGTTTTTTCAGTAGAACCAATACATTTTGAATTACTTCCATCAACAATAAATGTTGTTGTTTTTGTTAATTTGGCAGTTATACTCTCGTTTTCTTTTTTTGTATTCCACGAATATGTTAAGCCCCCAGATGCCTTTAGAGTTACTACAGTTCCTAAGCAAACAGTGTCCCCAAAATGATTAACATTCGTTATTATAATATTAGGAATATCATTAACTGTTACAATAACAGTATCAACAGAAGTAGCCCCATTTATTGTTCCTGTAAGTGAATAGCTGGTTGTTATTGTTGGTAAAACATTTATAGTTTGTTGAGTCTCGCCAGTACTCCAAGAATATTGTTCAGCTTTATTTGCTTTTAGATATGAGTTATCTCCTCTACATATTTCTACGTCAGGACCTGCATTTATGTTTTTATTTGGAGGTATTACTTTGACAGTAACACTACCTTCTGCTGTGCACGATTGAACTTTTGCTGTAACGTGATATTCTGTATTAGCTGTAGGAGATACATTTATATTGGAATCTGTAGAGCCATTATCCCAACTATAATTAAAGCCTCCTGAAGCAAATAGAGTTGTTGTATCTCCCACAGAGATAGTAACATCATTGCTTAAAAAAAGTGATAGAGTGTTTATTGCTGATATTTCTATGTTATCAGTTCCAATACATCCGTTTTTGTCTGTTGTTGTTACAGAATATGTTGTATTTTGTGTGGGATTGATGTATATAGATTTACTCGTTTCGCCTGTTGACCATTTTATATTTGGGAAATCACTAACATTAAGCATTGTTGAATCACCAATACATATAATTTGATAACCATTTATATTGGGTGTTGGGTTGTTTAGTACATTTATAATAATAGTTTCAGAAGCGGTAAGTCCATTTTTGCTTCCCGTAACTTTATATGTCGTCTTTTTTGAAGGAGATACTTTTATAGAGCTTGTTATTTCTCCTGTTTCCCATATATATGAATCAGCTCCACTAATTGTTAATATAACAGAGTCTCCTTTACAGATTGTGTCTTTATCTGCATTAACCGTAATTATCATGGTGTCAGGTTTAGCTAATGTGATTATTACATCATCAGAAGCAGTACATCCCCATTTATTAACAGTAACTGTATATGTAGTTTTTTCAGATGGGCTAACGGGTATTGTCATATTTTCTTGTCCATCACTCCAAATATATGTTCCTCCTCCGCTTGCTATTAATAGAGTCGATGTTCCTTTATTAATAGTTTTATCATCTCCCGCATTAGCTGTAACGTTATTTACATAAACAACAACCATGTCTTCTGCATTAGATGCTCCATTATACGCAGTAACATAATATGTTGTAGTTATACTTGGGCTAACATTAATGTTAAAAGAAGTTTCTTGGTTGCTCCAAGAATAAGAAGTCCCTCCAGATGCTGTTAAAGAAGTTGTTTCCCCTTTACATATTGTAACATCTTCACCTGCATCTGCTTTTATTTCTTGAGACATGCAATATAATTTTGAATTAACGTTTTTTATCTCTCCAAAAGCAAAACAATGAATTAAAAGAAGGCAAACAAATATTATTACTGTTTTTTTATTTAATGGCATTCTTATTTAATATAAAATAAATTGCTAAGTTAATAAATTTTAATAAGAATTGTAGTATAAGGTACATTAAAACATTTTTATAGTAAGACAAATACATTAACAAAAACAAACTCTATTGTTGTTATTTGAATAAGAATATACTTTAATAAGCTAATTCGAATATTACATTATTTCTTACCTTATCAAAGTGATATTCCCTTTCTTGAAAAATTGGTATCCGTCTGGGCAGGTAAGTTCAAGATAATATTTAAAAACAGCTGGATCTAGTAGTTTCCCATTATATGTTCCGTTCCAACCAATAGATTGGTCGTAAGTTTCAAATACTTTTTCTCCCCAACGATCGAATATTGATAGGTGGAAATCCCGTATATTAACACCTCTTAAGTAAAGGACATCGTTTTGATTGTCACCATTAGGGGTGAATGTATTGGGAATAAAGATGTATGGGTCATCACAAGTGGGTTCTATAATGTTTATTAGTATAGAGTCAATGAAAGAACAATTATATTCATCTGTGATTATTGCGTAGAAATATTTTGATTGAGATGGAGTTGCAGAAGGATTGAATATATCGTTTTGATTTAATTCATTATCATTTGTCCAAATATAACTGTATAGTTTAGATTGAATTAGATGTAGATTGGTGGAGTTTCCTTTAACGATAGTGTCATTGTCAGCGGTAATGTGTATGTCTGGAATACTAGAGTTTGTGTTTACTTCAACTGAAGAGTTTATATTGCAATTTCTAGAATCATTAGCAGTAACATGATATTTACCAGGGCAAAGATTTGTTGTTGTAGGATTTTCGTCACCATTGCTCCATTGGTAGCTGTAAGGAGCATTTCCTCCTAAGATATTGACAGAAGCTGTTCCGTCACATGCCCCAATACAATTAGCATTTGTTGAAGTTGCTATTATCGACATTGGAGTGGGGTTGTTAAACATTAAGTATGAAGAAGCAAAGCAATTATTATTATCTTTAATAGTTAAAGAATATATTCCGGCACAAAGATTTGTTATATTGTCTGTATTAGCATTATTGCTCCAAACGTATTGATATGGAGCTGTTCCTCCTTTAATGTTTGCTTTAATTTTTCCATTGCAATCATTAAAGCAAGCAGGTTCTTTTATGCCTGTAAATTCTATTTGCATAGTATCTGGTTTTGTAATTATTGCAATAGAATCTTTTTTGCAGCCATTATTATCATATACTGAAAAAGGATAGAATCCAGAAGAGAGTTCTTCTCGTTGATTGCCTTCAGTGCCATCTTCCCAAATGTATTGATATTCAGGAATTCCTCCGTTTGTTGTTAACTTAATTTTTCCATTATTTCCATTGTAACATTTAATATTTTCAGTTGTAATATCAATAGTTAGTGTGTGTTTTTCTTTGACATTAGCTGTATATTGTTTTGAACAGGCATTGTTATCATAAACTGTAAATGTGTAATTGCCAGCACAAATATTATATACATCGGCAGTAAATTCATTGTTTGACCATACATATTTGTAAGGTGTAATGCCCCCTTTAGTTTTAACACTTATTATCCCATTGCAAATATTACTGCATGTGGCATTATATGTCGTTATTGTTGACATTAATTCATCTGGTTGAGTTATTGTGTAGTTGATAGTTATGCTGCAATTATTTGTGTCTTTAACAGTAAGTGTATAATTGCCAGCAGATAGATTGTTAATGACTGTTGATGTTTGATTGTTGCTCCAAGAGAAGGTGTAATTGTTTTCTGTATCATGGATTATTTGAATACTTCCATTATTATTTCCTTTGCAATCAATGTGTTTAACTACATCATTAGTAATAATTTTGTTATTTACATTAACGATTATGTCTTCTTTTGCTGTGCAAACATCGTTAGTTGCAGTAATGGTGTATGTTGTAGAACTAATAGGCGATACAATTATTTGTTTGCCATTTTCTTTATTGCTCCATTCAAAAACAGAGGCATTAGCATCAATCTTAACATTAGCAGTATCTCCATAACAAATGGAATAATATTTTTGTCCTGATATTTCAATGTTTATATATGTAAGAGGAATAAATACTGAATCAATAATATAGCAAGAATTCAAACTAATAGTTACTTTCCAGAATTTATTAATAGAAGGAGTAATCGTTATGCTTTGAGTATTTTCTCCTGTATCCCATTTATATAAATCTCCTCCATTTGCAGTTAATAGAAGATTCTGATTCTTACAAGCACGAATAGTGTCATCTAAAGAACTTGTTGGTAAATTTTTTACAATTATTTTAAATGTGTCGGTGCGTTCACAACCAAAATTGTTTATTGATGTTAATATATGTGTTTCCGTTTGATTCGGTTTTATACTAAATATATTTCCTGTATATAAATTATCCCAAGAGTAAGTGTATATGCTATCTAATTTTAGTTTAAAGGAATCACCTTTACAGATACTATATTGCTTACTAATTAATTTTTCGGGAATATCTATGATGCTAATTACAACATTGTCACTAGCAGAACATCCTTGATTAATTACAGTTAGTATGTATGTTGAGGTATATACGGGTGCAACCTCAATTGAATCAGAAGAAGAACCATTGCTCCATAAAAATGTGGAGCCTGTTGGCCCTGTAGCTTTAATATAAGTGCTGCTTCCATTACATATAGTTTGATTATTTCCAGCATTTGCTGTAGGTATAGGATTAACTGTCACAATTACGTCATCGGTTCCTGTACAATTTCCTATGGACATTGTTAGAAAATATGTTTTAGTTGCATTTGGTTTTACGTTTATGCTCTGTATAGTATCATTTGTGCTCCACTTATATTTATTAGCTCCAGAAGGTGCAGATAGTTTTGTTGTACTTCCTTTACATATAGTTTGGTCAATTCCTGCATTTGTTGTAATAGAATTAGACACAGTAACAACAACTGTATCTTTATCATTGCACGAGCCATTGTATGCAGTTAGGTAATAATTAGTTGTTGAGTTTGGGTTAACTGTTATAATAGAATCTGTTTTTCCATTGCTCCAGCTATATGATGCTGCTCCTGTTGTTTTTAGAGTAGTGTATTCTCCTTTACAAACAGTAACATCTATTCCCGCATCAGCTATAGGTGTTGAATTTACAGTAATAATGATATCGTCTTTTGCTGAGCATCCATTTTGTTCGGTTGTAACTGTATATTTACTAGTCTTTGTTGGAGTAACACTTGTCGTATCGTTTTTGGCCCCATTACTCCAAGTATATGAGCTTCCTCCTGTAGCTTTTAAAGTAATTTTGGTTCCATTACATATAGTTTGGTCAATTCCTGCATTAGCATTGGGAGAAGGGTTTACAAAAATAACTACATTATCAATGGCGGAGCATCCATTTATTGACACTGTAACTGTATATGTGGTTTTTGTGGTAGGGATTACAGAGGTTGTATCTGTCTTTGCTCCATTATCCCAGGAGTAAGAATTACCACCCGATGCTTTTAGTGCAATTCTATATGCATTACAAACAGTTTGGTCTGGTCCTGCATTAGCGGTAGGAATTGAACCAACATTTATTGTTATATCAGCTTTATTTGTGCATCCATAGTTGTTGGTCCCCACAACAGAATAAGCAGTGCTTGTTGAAGGTTTAATAAAAATGCTACTATTTATAGAACCAACATCCCATATATAAGTATTTGCTCCTTGTGCTGTTAATGTAGTTCCACTTTGGGAACAAATAGTACTGGTTCCTGCAATTATTTCAACAGAAGGAATTGGATTTACAAAAATTACAACCGAATCTATTGTCTTTTTTCCTGCTTTTGTACCTGTGACAATATAAGTTGTGGTTATGCTTGGGGATACTTTTATAAAATTGGTTTTTGCTCCATTACTCCAAGAATAGGTAGTGGCTCCGATAGCCTTAATTATTGTTGTATCTCCTTGACAAATTGTATCATCAAAAAAAGCTTCTGTGTAATCATTGACAACATAAACAATAACTTCGTCTATATCAGTGCAGCCATCTTTTATTACTGCTACTTTATAAACAGTTGTTGTTGTTGGAGATACATCTTCAGTTGCCTTAGTTGATCCAAAATCCCAAGAATATATACCTCCTCCTGATGCGGTAATTATTGTGCTTTCACCCTGATTTATAGTAACATCGTTTCCTGCATCTGCATTTATAGGAACAATATTTACAGTAACGGTATCAATATCAAAACAACCACTATATTGTCCGTAAGCTGTTAATATGTATGTTGTTTTTACTGATGGCGAAACAACTAATAACGAATCATTACTATTTGTATTCCAAAAATAAGAAGCACCTCCATGTGCATATAAATAAGCATTTGTTCCTTGGCAAATAGTTAAATCATTTCCCGCATTTGCTTTAGGTGGATTTACTACGTTTACTGTCACACTGTCAACAGTTGTACATCCATTATAATTAGTGTAAGCGTAATATTTTGTAGTACTTGTAGGACTTACATTAATTGTTTTAGTTGTTTCATTAGTACTCCAACTAATATTGTCCCAATTATAAGAGGCACTGAGTGTAACATTTCCTGCTTCACAGATTGTTTGGTCAATTCCTGCATCAACACTAATAACTGTAATTATTTTATGCGCATACGTTACACACACATAATTAGAACCCATAACAATGTATTCAGTAGTGGTATCTGGGCTTACCGAGATTTTTACAAGTTTTTGTTTTGTATTCCATGAATACACATTTGCTCCTGAAGCACTAAGAATAATAGAGTTTCCCCCACATATTGTATCGCCTGTAGTTGAATTATTTGCTATTTTTAGATCTGGGACCCAGTTTACCTTTACAATTACCGAATCAATAGATGTTGCTCCTTGAGTTGTCCCAGTAACAATATACGTTGAGTTTATTATTGGAGTAATTATTATTGTATCATTTACTTCTCCAGTACTCCATGAGTAACTTTCTGCATTACTGGCAATTAAATATGTTGGATTATTAGCACATATAGAAAAGTCGTCATTTGCTTTAACACTTCCAAAAACAGTAATGATAACAGCATCCCTAGCAGTGCAACCTTTTGTTGTTCCATCAACAAGATAAGTCGTAGTTTGTTCTGGATTAACATTTATAGTTTCAGCTTTTTGACCTGTTGACCAACTATAAGTGTCTGCTCCTGTAGCTTTTAATGTTGCAGTTTCTCCTTTTGAAATTGTTTGATCTTCCCCTGCATCAACATTTGGCCCAATAGCAACTACTACAATTGTATCAAAAGAAGGAACTCCTGAATTATAACCAGTTACGTAATACGCAGTCGTAACAGAAGGACTAACTGATATTGTACTAGATGTGTATCCATTGCTCCAAATATATGATTCTGCATTAGCTGCGGTTAATATAATATTGTCTCCGTTACACATTCCTGTAGAATCATCACTATCCATTGGTGTGGAGCTACTGCCTCCTCCAACAAGAATATTTACAAATTCAGAAGGTTCATTTACATAAACAATTACATAGTCTGTAGCTGAACAACCTTGTACGCTTACTGTTACATAATAAGTAGTTGTAGTATCAGGACTAACTGTTAAATCTTGTCCAATTAGAGCTGTGCTCCAACTGTAAGTTAATCCTCCTGTTGCTGATAGTGTAATAGTATTACCTTTAATAATACCTACATTTGGTCCTGCATCAGCATCTACTTTTGATATAACTTGAATATTAAAAGCATCAGTACCAGTGCATCCGTTATAATCTGTTACTGTTACCGAATAAGAAGTGCTTAGAGCTGTGTTTGCATAAACAGGATTACTGAAATGTCCATTAGACCATTTGTATTTTTTATAAACTCCTGCATTAAGTTGAACTGAATCTATAGAACACACTATGTTCGGACCGTTTATTTTAGGAATAGGATTATCTACAACCGTAACCTTTACGTAATCTGTATTCGTAGCTCCATTCTTTGTTCCGGTTACCTGATACATATATGTAGAATTAGGACTAACAGTTGTTGTTTCTGTTTTTGCCCCATTTTCCCAACTATAAGAATCTGCACCACTTGCTTTTAATTGTACCGAGCTCCCTTTACATATTGTAACATCATCACCGGCATCAACATTTACAATGTTAGGATCTTGAATAACTGTAACAACTACTGCATCAGAATTTGTGCAACCTAGTTTTGTAACAGTAACAAAATAAGTGCTTGTTATATTTGGACTAACTGAAATTATTTTATTAGTTTGGTTATTATCACTCCATAAATATGTTCCTTCTCCTGTTACTGTTAACACTGTAGAAGTTCCGTTTTTTATTGTTTGGTCTGGTCCAGCATTAGTGTAAGGAGGAGATTCTTTGGTTATTTTAACGTCATCACTAGCTGTGCATCCATTTAAAGTAACGGTAACGGTATACACTTTTGTTTCTGATGGTAAAACATTTATGCTACTTGTTTTCTCGCCAGTACTCCAAGAGTATGTTGTTCCTCCTGTTGCTTCTAGTTTTGCAGGAATCCCGCAAACAGTTTGGTCTTTTCCTGCGTTTGCAACAGGGGGAGGATTGCAACCTACTTGACCAAAAGCAAGATTGCAAATAACAGTAAGTAAAAAGAATATGATTCTATAAAGTTTCATAAAGAGTTATTTTCTATATTGAAATAACTTGTAAAAATAACAAACTTTTGAATAACTAATTTGTTTTTTTAATATTTATTGTTTCTAAACATTAAGACAATATTTTTTTATAAAAGGTTGCAAAAAAAAATGAGAAAAAGTATTTCTTAAAATCTTAAATTTTACCTTATCAGTGTAATATTTCCTTTTTTGAATAATTGGTATCCATCTGGGCAAGTGAGTTCGAGATAATATGTATATACGGCGGAAGCTAATTGCTTTCCTTTATATGTCCCGTCCCAACCTACTGATTGGTCATAAGTTTCAAATATTTTTTCTCCCCAACGATCGAATATTGAGAGATGGAAATCTTTAATACTAAGGCCTCTCAAATAAAGCACATCGTTTTGATTATCACCATTAGGGGTAAATGTGTTAGGGATAAAAATATAAGGTTGATCGCAAGATGGTTCAATAACGTTTATCATTATGGAGTCTAAGTAATAACAATTGTATTGGTCGGTGATTGTTGCATAGAAATATTTTGATTGGCTAGGGTTTGCTGTAGGGTTGAATATATCTGTTTGATTTAGATCATTGTCATTTATCCATTTGTAAATGTATAGGTTTGATTGAATAAGATGAAGATTAGTGTAGCTTTCTTTAACTATCGTGTCTTTGTCTGTGGTAATGTGTATGTTTGGGATAGAAGAGTTCGTATTTATTTGAACGGAAGAACTAATACTGCAATTGCGAGAGTCAGTAGCAGTAACATAGTATTTTTCAGGGCAAAGGTTTGTTGCTGTTTGGTTTTCCTCTTCATTGCTCCATTTGAAGTTGTATGGAGGTTTTCCTCCTGTAATATTAGCATAAGCAGTTCCATTACAATCGTTAATGCAGTTTGCATTAATTGAATTGGTAGCAATGGATAATAGTGTAGGATTGTCTAGAGTTAAGAATGATGAAGCAAAGCAATTATTTTTATCTTGTATTGTTAATGAATAAGTTCCAGCACAAAGGTTCTCTATTTTGTCTGTGTTAACATTGTTGTTCCAAATATATTGATAAGGTATTGTGCCTCCTTTAACATTTGTTTTAATCTCTCCATTGCAGTCATTAAAGCAGGAAGGTTCTTTTACTTCTGCAAATTCTATGTATAAACTATCTGGTTGCGTAATTACTGCAAATGAATCTTTTTGACAACCATTATTGTCATATACAGAAAAAGAATAGGATCCAGAAGTAAGCTCTTCTCTTTTTTTCCCTTCTTTTCCATCTTTCCATAAGTATTGATAGTCGGGTGTTCCACCCATTGCTGCTAGATTAATCTTTCCCGTATTATCATTGTTGCATTTAAGGTTTTCAGTAACAATGTCAATTGTTATAGTATGTTTTTCTTTAATTGTTACATTATATTGTTTTGAACAAGCATTATAGTCATAAACGGTAAATGTATAATTGCCAGAGCAAAGATTATATATATTTGTAATAAACTGTCCATTTGACCAAATGTATTTATATGGTTCGATACCTCCCGTAGTTTGAACGCTGATTGTTCCATTGCAAAGATTATTGCATGTTGCATCATTGGTAGTTATTGTTGTTTTTAATTCTTCTGTTTGCAATATTTTGTAATCTGCGGTAGCCAAACAGTTATTCGAATCAGTTATAGTTAATGAATAATCTCCAGCACCTAAATTCTCAATTAATTTAGTATTTTGATTGTTGTTCCATGAATAAGTGTAAGGCTTTGTTCCTCCAACAACAATAACGTTTACCATTCCGTCTTTTTCTCCATAACATTTAATGTCATTTGTTGTTCCAAAGATTGCAATTTTTTCTGCCTGTTCAACTTCAAAATCTTTTGTGTAATAACATCCTATTGCATCGCTTATCGTAACCGAATATTTATTTGCAATAAGCTTCTCGATTTTGTTTGTGTCCGTAACTTCATTTGACCAATTATAATTATAAATTCCAGTACCTCCAATTGGCATTATATTTATGCTTCCAGTGCTGTCTCCATAACAAAGTACGTTTTGCACTATACTATTGCTTATAGTAATATTATCAAGCACTTTTAATGTGAATCCTCCTTTGTCATAGCAAACATTTTTCGTTACCGTTATAAAATATTTTGTATCAATTGAAGGAGCCAGTATTTGAATTGAATCATTTCTGCCATCGTCCCATAAATAAGTATCGGCACCTTGAAGTTTAATTGTCAAACCTTTTCCAATGCATATTGCTGTATCTTTTGGAAATGTAAAATAAAATTTAGGCTGAATATATACTATAATATCATCGCTTGCGGAGCAATTGTTTGCATCTGTAATAGTAACAACGTACAAGCTTGTTTCTGTAGGGCTTATTGTTATTTGTTTTTCTGTTGATAAAGTATTCCATAAATAACTTACACCTCCTTTTGCGCTAATAACAAAGGTATCTCCTTCACAAAGAGTTTTATCATTACCCAAATTAGCTAATGGAGTATTATTTACTATTACAACAATATCCTTATTTGCTGTGCAAGCATTCTCTGTAGCTGTAACTATGTATGTTGTTGTTTTAGTAGGGTTTACATTTATGATATTTGTTGTCTTTTTATTGCTCCATGTAAATACAGAAGCACTAGAATTAACAGTTACAGTTGCAGTATCTCCTTTGCATATTGTGTAATACTTCTCTCCTAATATTGAAGGTGTATTTTTGGCAATAACATACACAGAATCTTTTATATGACAGCCGTTTAAACCGATAGTTAGTTTCCATAATTTATCATAAACTGGTTGAATAATTATGCTTTGAGTGTTTTCTCCAGTTTCCCATTTATAATAATTACCACCGTTAGCGGTTAAAATTAAATCCTCATTTTTACATGTTTGTATAGTATCTGTTAATGTATTTACAGGTAGTTTCTTTACAATTATTTCAAAAGTATCAATACGTTCACAACCGAAATTATTGCTAGTTGTTAGGATATGTATTTGCGTGTTTGAAGGTTTTATGTTAAAGTTGTTTCCAGTATATATTCCATCCCATAGATATGAATATTTGTTTTCTAATAATAAATTAAAGGAATCATCTTCGCATATATAATATTGCTTGTTAATCATATTTTCGGGAATATCATTAACAGTAATTATAATATTGTCACTTGCAGAGCAGCCTTGATTAGTTACAGAGATACTATAGGTTGTTGTTTGAATAGGTGTAACTGTAATAGAGTTTGTGTATTTTGCATTGCTCCAAGTATAAGTATAGCCAGAATTAGTGGAAAGAGTAATTGTATTTCCAAGACATATAGAAGTATCGTTTCCTAAATTAACTTTAGGAGTGGTGCTAAATAACACAACCACCTGATCTGTTGCACTACAAAAGGCATTATTTACTGTAAGAGTATAAGTTGTTGTTTGAGTTGGTGTAACTTTTATAGAGTTTAAGTTGGTATTATTACTCCAAGAATAGCTTAATATATTAGTGTCATTAAATGCAGTAAAAATAAACTCTTTAAAGTTATTATCACAAACAGTTTGATTTGCTCCTGCATCTGCAGTTGGAACCAAAGCAACATTAACTACTACGCTATCTTGTGCGGTACATCCATTTAGATTTGCAGTAACAATGTAAGTTGTTGTTTTTGTGGGAGAAACTTTTGTAGAGTCAGATGTAGAGCTATTGTTCCATTTATATGAAGACCCAGGAGTGCCAATAGCTTTAATGTATGTTTTAGTTCCTTTGCAAATAGTCTGATCATTTCCTGCGTTGACAGTTGGTATAGGATTTACTGTTATAATTACATTGTCAGTACCAGAACAATTGCCTGTTGTCATTGTTAATTTATAAGTTTTTGTGATATTTGGTTTTACATTTATGTTTTGAGTTGTTTTATTATTGTCCCAGCTATATTTATCTGCTCCTGTAGTTGCTGACAATATTATGGTTTCTCCTTTACAAATAGTTTGGTCTGGACCAGCATTTGCGGGAATAAAATTAGATACAGTAATAATAACTGTATCTGCATCTATACATGAACCGCTATATGCAGTAAGATAATATGTTGTGTTTGTAGATGGACTAATTGTTATAATTGAATCTTTTTTACCATTACTCCAACTATAAGTTGTCCCTCCTGTGGCCATTAATGTTGTTGTATCTCCTTTACAAATGGTTTGGTCACTTCCTGCATTAGCAAGAACACTTCCAATGCTAACAACTACTGAGTCAATACCAGAACAGGCCATATTTTTTATAGTTGCAATATAAGTTGTTTTTGCAGTAGGCGAAACACTAATAGTTGCGGTGTATTTTGCGGGGGTTGTATTCCATGTATATGTTGTGCCACCTGATGCAATTAAAGTAGTTGGTATGGCACAAATAGTTTGATCTGCTCCTGCGTTAGCTTTTACTATTTTGTCAATGGTAATATTTATAGTGTCTATTTGTTCATTGCAATTACCATTTCCTACAGACTTTAAGTATAGGCTAACTTTTCCGTTTGTTTTATCAGTAGCAGAAAATGTATAAATAGGATTCATTAACGTATCATTAGAAAATGTTCCTGTACCTCCCGACCATTTTCCTCCTATAGCATTTTCAATTTTTCCTTTTAGTTGTAAAGTTGTTTCACTACTACATATTGTGGTATCATTTCCAGCATTTACGGCAATATATGTAAAATTCACTATAAGACTATCTTCTACATTATCTGAAACATACCACCAAGTGTTGATAGTTCTTTCATTTCCAAAATTATTGTAAGGAAATTTATGACAACCGTTCACATCAGAACAACCATTTAGTTCTGATGTTCCATCTTTTATATTACTATCGTCCCAATAGAGTAATGCATCTTTATTTGAGGTTATAGGTTTTATGAGCTTTACTTTTATTCCTTTTTTATTATTTTCAACATCAAAGATAGGTAAGTGTGTTAACCCATTGATATACTTTACGTATATTCTAATTTTGGTTCCTGTTGGGACTTTATTTCCAAGAGCGTCTAATCCATCCCATTCAACGCAATTTTTACCTTGTTTAAAATTTTCGATTTTTAATACATCTTTAGAATTTGTTTGATATCCAATAATACCGTTTAAATCAATTAGTACTTCGCCTTTTCCTTCTTTATTTACTGTAACATCAATACAAAATTTATTTGGAGGACAACCAGTAAGTTCAGTTGGAATAGAAATAGTACCTAAAGTTCCAGTTGGGAAGCAATTTGTATCGGGTTCATTTAAGAATATTTTATATTGAGGATATGTGTTATTTCCAGAAACGGACATCCTGTCTTTTTGAGGATTTCCTGAGTTAAAACATCCTGTAGCATTTGCTGAAATTGTGAATACTATTGGCTGCATTCCATTAAAATCAATAGAAGTTGTAATCATATCATCTGAATATACAAACAAAGTTCCATCAAATTCAGCTGAAGAAGAGGTAGCAGAAAAACTCCATGCCTTTGACCATATTCTTCCTTTAATAGGTGTTTTAGTGGTTTTATTTGCTACTGTAATGTCAAAAAAATCAAATGAAATTCCACTACTGCTAAATTCGATGTAATAATCGCCTGTCATTGTAGGTTCAAAAAATAAAGCATAATAACCCGAGCTTCCAACAATTTGAGCAGGTCCATTAACAGCTTGTTCGTATGTTTTTATATATCCTTCGCCATTAGTGGTTACATTTCCTGATTTAACAATTTTTCCAGAAGGATCTTTTATTTGGTAAAAGGCATTATAGGAATATTTATATCCAAAGTACACTATTTCATCTAAGTTACAAACGGTAATGTTTAGTCTTCGGTTTTTAGGGCAATTATAATTAGCAAAATATCCATATGAAGAGCTTCCTGTATACAGTTTATGTTTACTAGAGCTAGTTTGCATTATTTCTTTAGTACCCTCTGCAAAAGCAATGTAGTGGAACATTATAAATAAAATTAATATTATTTTATTTTTGTATACAAACATATTTTGCCTTTGTAAAATAATTTGCTAAGATAATAAATATTTAAATAACTTAATTTGTTTTTTTTAATATATTATAATAAAACCAAATATAATGTATTCAAGATCCACTTTTATCATTTCACTTTTAATAAAAAAAGTTTTAATTGTATTTTTTTAAATAATGTTTATTTTTTGTTTTATCCAAAATAACAATTTAAGTTGTGTTTAATTTCAAAAATAGGCACTTTTAGTCGGTCTAAATATATGTTTCTACGAGGGTGTAATATAAATCTATAACTTATTATTCTTAATATTTTTAAGAAGAGCAGAATTTTTGAGGAATTTGTTTTTTAATACCTTATCAGAGAAATTAGCAAATAAAACATTGTGAATATCTGTTCCCATAAAGTCTATAAAGCCTTTTCCTAATAATTGTATCGCATTTTTTTTTGCAAAAATATCGTAATAGCCAATTAATGAAAGAATATTCATTTGAAGCAAAACTTCTTTATCTTTTAGCTCTTCGTATGTTTTAATATCATTATTCCAATAATGATATCGCTCGGGATGAGCAAGAATCGGGTTATATCCTGCCAATCTTAATTTGAATAAAATATGAAAGAAATTTTGTGGGTATTGAAAATAAGGGAGCTCAATGAGTATATAATTATTTCCAAAAGTAAGAAGCTTTTCTGTATCTAATCGCCTTTCAAAATCATAATCAATAAGGTATTCTGCGGCATACTCTATCTCCATTTCAATATCTTGTTCCTTTAAAGATGTTTTAAGTAAAGAGTAAGCATTCTCTACTGTTTCTATAGAATTATTATAATGTTCGGTTGAAATGTGAGGTGTTGCTATTATCTTTTTAAATCCTAATTTCTTTAACAATAAAACAATTTCTATTGAATCAGCAACATCCTTTGCTCCATCATCAATACCTGGTAATATATGAGAATGTACATCCGTTGCTAAAAAAGAGAAATCACTTAAAGTTTTATTCTTACTAAATAGTGAATTAAAAATACCCATTAACTAACCTTTTAAATAATATTCTTTAAACCAATTTACTGTAATGTTAATGCCATCTTCAATCCTAACGATTGTTTCATAATCAATTGATTTCCTTGCTTCCGATACATCTGCGAGCGAATCTTTAATGTCGCCTTTACGCTCAGGCATATATGAAGGAGAAATGTTTTTTATGTTAAGAGAATCACCTATTAATTCAAATAGTCTATTTATAGAAGTAGTTTCGCCCAAAGCAACGTTTAATATTTTACCTTTTATTAAATCTTTATTTGCAAATAGGGATTTAATATTTGCTTGAACTGCATTTTCCACAAAAGTAAAATCTCTGGTTTGATTTCCATCACCAAATATTATTGGACTTTCATTCTTCAACAAAGAATTTACAAATAATGGGATAACAGCAGCATAAGGGCCTTCTGGACTTTGCTTTGGCCCAAAAACATTAAAGTAGCGCAACCCTATAATATCTATATTATACAAGTTGTTAAACACATGCGAATACAACTCACTAACGTACTTTGATACAGCATAAGGTGATAATGGATTACCTATAATTGCTTCTTGCTTTGGCAACAAAGCGTTATCTCCATAAACAGAAGATGAACTTGCATAAACAATTCGTTTTACATTGTTTTCCTTTGCCGATGTAAAAATATTTAATGTTCCATTAACATTTGCAAGATTTGTAGCAATAGGATTAGATATAGAACGAGGTACTGAACCTAATGCAGCCTGATGTATAACAAAATCAATTCCTTTAGTTGCTTCTAAGCAGGCCTGATAATCAGTAATATCTTCTTTTATAAAAACGAAATTACTTAATCCATCATGCATTGATATATTTTCAAAATATCCTGTTGATAAGTTATCTAAAACACGAACTTCCCCAACGCCATATTTTATTAGATAATCAACTATATTAGAACCTATA
>Ga0209417_1001161_pt1 | contig 50587 bp, 44 predicted proteins | sample RifGroF2_FD_184002 | JGI IMG/M metagenome (GOLD analysis project Ga0209417, IMG submission 184002) | Groundwater microbial communities from Rifle, Colorado, USA - Groundwater F2 (SPAdes) (version 2) | ecosystem: Environmental > Aquatic > Deep subsurface > Groundwater | place: Rifle, Colorado...
ATGAAACATGGAAGAAGAGCTATGAGCTTTTTTAAATATGGATTAATATTTATTTCACATGCTTTATTTAACAGAATAACAGTAGATTATAAAAAATGCCTCAATCTTTTGTCATGTACTTAGAAAAAAGTTAATGAATAAATTGTCAATTATTTTTGTTAATTATTATAGATTACAACAACTTATCATAAACCTACAATATTAAAGTATGTTTAATACTTGTTAATTATTTAATTTTTATTCTTTCATTTTTTTTCACACATTTGTTTTTTAATAAAATGAAAAGCATAATGAGTAACAATTATCTATGTCCCCACTGCAAAGGCTATCTGAATGTTGACGATAAAATTATTTTTGGAGTTCGTTCAAAGCACAATAAAAAAGGCTTATTGTTGCTAAGTTCAAAAATTGGAGATTATTCAATTCATAGTCATCCTGAATTTAAGTATGAAAAAGGTGATTTAATTAGCTTTTATTGCCCAATTTGCAACGAAAGCTTACACACTCCTAGTATAAATAATAATTTGGCTAAGATTGAAATGATTGACGAAATTGATAATCATTTAGACATATATTTTTCAGGAGTTGTTGGAGAAAAATGCACATATGTTATTAAAGATAAAGATATTGAGGCATATGGAGACAACAAATCTAATTATTTAGATTTTTTCAACCTAAGTTCAATTAGATAAATTTCAATAGCCCTAATTTTTAGAACTATTCGATACAATTCAATTCTCGAATAGTTTTTTGATGCACATATTTACTATGAAGGTTATTGACATTAAGGAACTTAAAATTATTGCCCAACAAAAGAAGAACTCAAATATTGAGTTTTGTGCTAAGTTAAAAAAAAAGAAACCAAGCAATTTAGACAGTATTGCCAAGGAAGTGCACGATATAGTTTTCTCAAAAATTGATTGCTTAGATTGTGCCAACTGCTGTAAAAATATTTCACCAATTATAAAAGATTCGGATATTGTAAGGATTTCAAAGCATTTAAAAACGAAACCTGCAAGTTTTACCGAAAAATACTTGCGGCTCGATGGCGATGGTGATTATGTTTATAAAGAACCGCCCTGCCCGTTTTTATTGCCCGACAACTATTGCCAAATATACGAGGTTCGTCCAAATGCTTGCAAGGAATATCCACACACCGACAGACGTAGATTTTATCAACTACTCGATTTAACTCTTAAAAATTCGTTTGTATGCCCTGCTGTTTATTATTTTTTCGAGTTGCTTAAGAAAGAAAAAAATATTTAATCAATCCTTTTTGAAAATGCTTCCAATACCTTTTCCCAAACTTTCAAAAGCCTCAATCCCTTTGGATAATGGGCCGGATGATAAATCCTCGTATTGCCCAAACACATGATTGTATTGGAATGGATAAATAATAAGTTTATTATTATCGTAAAAATGTTTTTCCAGTTTATTTGGAATATTATCCAACGCTTTGATATAAGAAACCGCTCCTTTTCGAGTCGAAATAAAAACGAGCAAATCGTCTCTGTTAATATATCTTGATAAAATTAGAAAATCGTCCCACTCATCAAATACAGTCGTGTTTATCGAAATATTTAGATGCATTTGTTTGATCTTAGTATTAATTGCTTCTTGTGTAGTGTTTGAACAATAATGTTGAATAGGAATGCTTAGTTCTTGCGAAAGTATTGCTATTTTTTGAAGCCAAGTTTCAAATCCTTTTTCCCTTTCTGCTAAAGGCGGAGATACAATTACCATTCGTTTTTGACTAATCAAAGGCTTATCGAAATAACAAATAAAAATATTTTTATTTACATTATTTATAATTGAATGGATTTTTTCACCAATCAATTTATCTACAATTCGTGCTTTTTTTGGCCAGCCAATCACAACAATGTCGGCCATAATCTCTCTAGAGATTCTCGTTATTCCACTAGCAGGATTATGGTCAATAGTTGCAATAGCATTAACTTTAGTTTCTGATGCAGCTCCTTGCATTACAAATTCTTCGAGTTTTTTTCGAGCATTAATAATATTAATTTCAGCTTCGGCATTATTGGGAACCACTGATAAAATAGTAATAGGATTTGCCGATTTTTTGTCCTTAATCAATAAAGCAAATTCCAAAAGACTTTCAATATTTGATATATTTGCAACTGGTATCAAAATATGTTCATTTACAAAAGTATTTAATTTAGATCTATTTTTTTTAATATCTTGTTCCGAAATAAGAATTTTTTTAGAAGCCTTATCTGTTGCAAATGAAGCAACTACACAGGTTACAAGTATCAAAATAATCGTTCCATTAAGAACATTTTCGTCTAATATCCCAGCTTTATATCCAACCAAGATAACAGCTAATGTTGCTGCTGCGTGCGAACTACTCAATCCAAAAATAAGTTGTCGTTGAGCCAATGAATATTTGAAAGTAAGCTGAGTAAAAAGTGCAGCTAACCATTTCCCCAATAGTGCAGTAATTGTTAATACAGCTGCAATGATTAAAGCCATCGGACCCTTAAAAATTACGCTTAAATCGACCAACATACCTACCGAAATTAAGAAAAATGGAATAAATAAGGAGTTGCCTATAAATTCTATTCGATTCATTAGAGCTGAGGAATGTGGGATAAGAGGATTTAAAGCTAATCCTGCAACAAACGCTCCGATAATAGGTTCTAAACCTGAAACTTCTGTCAAAAAAGCTGCAAAAAAGACAACTGACAAAACAAAAATATAGTGAGCATGCTTTTCGCTTTCTAATTTTTGAAAGAACCACTTTGTTACTTTAGGAATAATCCAAAACATGATAGCAAAAAATACTGCTAACGAAATACCTAGTTGTATCCAAAAATCCTGATTTAGATTACCTTGACTATTACCCATGATTACAGCTAAAATTAAGAGAACAGCAGTATCTGTTAATATTGTTCCTCCAACAGTAACGGCAACAGCTTGATTTTTCGTAATTCCTAATTTACTCACAATAGGGTACGCAACAAGAGTATGTGTTGAAAACATGCTTGAAGTCAAAAAACTTGCATTGAAATCAAATCCCAAAATATAATAGCATACCGGAAAACCAATAGCTAATGGTATAGCAAAAGTAAATAAACCGAAGAGTAAACTTTTATTTCGATTTGCTTTAAAACCTCTCATATCAAGGTCTAAGCCGGCAATAAACATGATATAAAGAAGTCCGATAGTAGAAAAAAGTTCAACAGCAGAGTTTTTTTCGAGAATGTAAAATCCATTTGGACCAATAATTACTCCGGATATAATCAGCCCAATAATTCCCGGAATGTTTAATCTTTTTAGTAAAATTGGTGCTAAAAGAATTATAAATAGGACTAATGAAAACACCAATACGGGGTTATGGAGAGGAAGACTAAACTCTAATAATAAATCGTTGAAAAATTTGGTCATATTGACTGAGCTCCAAATTAATTTTGTTTTCGCTCATTAATATCGCGAACTAAACAAAAAACTTCATCGTTGTTTAATGCCGTAAGTCTTGCTTCAAACCACCTCAATCCAATCGACGAATTTAATTGATATTCAATCATTTGAAGCTTCCCTGAATTCGTCGCCATGCTAATACAAGCCTTAAATTCTTCAAGTTTGGCTCCGGTGAAAAAATCAGTAAGGTTTTTTCCTATAATGCTTTCGTCTGAAACATCATAAATCTTTTGATTATCGGAGAAAAAGTCTCGATAATTTCCATTTTTATCAATTACAAATATTAAATCGGGAATTGCCTGGATTAAACTTCGATTTCGCTGTTCGCTAAGTTGAAGTTTGTTTTCGATGTTTTTTCTTTCCGTAATATCTCGTATAATAGCATATCTAAAATTTGTATCGCCAATTTTTACGACTGATAAACTAACTTCAGCATCAAAGGTTTCGCCGTTTTTCCTTTTATAAATCCATTGAAAAGTATGATTTCGATTCCCTTTTTTTACCGAATCAATTCGTTGATTTCTCAATTCAAGTGATACCTTTCCACTCGACTGTATTTCAGGGGAGAGCTGTATCAATTTAAGATTTCTAAACTCATCTTTCGTGTAGCCGAATATTTTTGTCGCACTTTCGTTACAATCAACCAAAATATCAAGGTCGTCGTTTATCATTAAAATAGCATCGCTTGCTTCGGAAAATAGTGAATAATATTTTTTCTGACTATCGAGAAGTGCTTTTTCTGCCATTTTTTCTTTTGTAATATCAAGTGTCCAAATCAAAACTCGTATTATTTCTCCTTTTTCGTTTGAAATTGGTTCAACATGAGTTTCAAGCCATTTTGCACCCGATTTGTGCGAAGTTTTTTCCTTAAATACAATATGTTCGCCTTTTTTTGCAGCCTCAAACTTGTCTTTAAAATTATTTGACCCAACTTCTTTAGGTACGTAATCAAGAATATTATCTCCCTTTTTAATCAATCGATTAAATTCTTCACGTATAATTTCTTTTGCGGCCTTATTAAATGCAACTAGATTATAATTCAAATCACATAAATAAAATCGTTGAATGCTACTCTCGAACAATGGTTTTAATTCTGCTTTTGTTTCGATTAGCTCATACTCAATATTTTTTTGAGTAGTTATGTCAAAAAGCGATAAGCAAAAACGATTAGCAGAATAATTATCTCCCTCGTTAACTGGATAAATTGTTAATTCAAAAAATACTGTTCCTAAATCGGTTTCAAACGAACGTTCTAAATTGTGTGAAACTCCTGCTTTGATGGTGTTTTGGAATAGTTCTTTCGATTCACTTTCAGAAATAAAATCTAATAATTCAAATATTTTTTGACCTTTGGATATATTTTTCTGTATAATTTTTTTGGCATATTCGATAGCTTTTTTATTAAAATCAATAACTTTATAATGACTATCAATAAATATTATAGCCTCTTTATTTGAATCAAAAATTGCTTGTAAATTAGCGTTATTAGTATTAACAATTCCTTGAGTTTGTTTATATGTTGTAACATCGGAAAAAGTGCCCACAATTCTATATGGCTTGCCCAATTCATTTTTCATAGCTAGCCCTCGCTCAGTAAACCAGCGATAACTTCCATCTTTATGCTTGATTTGGTAGTCAATAGAATAAAACGGAATTTTTCCTTGTAAATGTTCTTCAATTATTTCAGACACTCGGTTTCTATCATTCTGTTCGAGCCTACTTTCCCACTCTAGTATATTGTTTTCTAATTCATGTTCTTCATAACCAAGCATTTCTTTAAATTTGGGCGAAAAATAAACTTTGTTTGTTTTTATTTCCCAATCCCAATATGCATCATTTGACGTGAGAGATAACATTTCGATTTTTTCTTCGCTTTCTTTTAATTTTTTTTCAATTAAAAGATTCTCAGTCAAATCTTTGCTATAACAAACAATTCCTATTACTTGTTTGTTCTCATTTTTTAGCGTTGAAAATGTATGTTGAATTACTTTTTTAAAGCCATTTTTGCCATTAAAATCGAGTTTAAGTTCCAAAAAACCTTTCTCTAAAACAGGTTCTAATATTTTTTCATTGACGAAAACAGAATCCGACAATTTAAATACCTCATTAAGGTTTCGACCAATGACATTTTCTTTCGAAGTTTCAAATATTTTCTCAGCCCCTTTATTTAAATGCTTAATTTTACCAGCGAGATTGATGGTTAAAATACCATCGTAAATATTATCAATAATGTTGTCTTGTTCTGATGAAATATTTTTAGTTTTCAGTTCCTCTGTAACATCTTTAACTACAAGTTGAATTGTTTTCTGATTTTTATAATTTATTACAGAACCTGAAATTTTAGCCCAAAAATAATCGTTCGCAATTGTTTTAAATTTTATATTTTCAAAATAAATTTTATTGTCCTTGACAATTGCGTCTTCGAGAGAATTAGTAAATGCAGTGGCGTTTTCATCCTCAATATATTGAGCAATAGGTTTGTCTAACATATTTTCGATATGAATAGTTCCAAACAGCTTTAATCCGGAGATATTTATATATTCTATCTGATTATTTGTAATAAGTAAAACTGCATTATGCGAATCTTCGATTAATTTTCGATATCGATATTCTTTAATTTTAATTTCCTTGTCGAATTTGTGTTTTGAATACGCTAACTCTATTAAAATACCAAGTTCGGTTTTATCAATCGGTTTTACTAAAAATCCGTAAGATTTTGTACAAACAGCTCGTTGAATAGTTTTTTCGTCGGTAATGCTTGATACAAAAATAATAGGGACATCATATTTCTCCTGAATAATGTTCGCAGCAGTAATTCCATCAGTCTCGCCAGGGAGAAGGATGTCCATTAAAATTACATCGGGAAGTTCATTTTCACATTTGTGTATCGCTTCATTTGCATTGGAATATATGCCGATAAGTTCATGCCCTAAGTCATTTAGGAACATTTTGTATATAGTTGAAAGCATCTTATCGTCTTCGACAATTAAAATTCTTTTTGCTTTCATGAATTAAGTAATAATTTAATCGTTAGTTAACGAGTGCTAAAATTAGTTATATTTTTATAATTCCCATATTTTATTGGTGAATTATGTTCAACAAAGAAGTAAATAAGTTCGTCAAGGACTTAGCTATCGATTGTAATCGTTCGATTTTAGCACGTAAATATTATAGAATATTGGTGTAATACATTCGAATATTCTTTTTAAAAGTTTATTAATAGTTAGCTAAAATGTCTTTACATTTACCTTAATTTTTTAGAATCAAATGTTTCGCTGGCATATATTAATAATTTTTCAAGTAGTTTCAATCTTTTCTTTTGCACAAAAAAATGTGCTTGAAGGTCTTGTGCTTGATAGTATTTCGAATGAACCATTGGCTTTTGTTCACATTATTTATAATGCCAAAAATCAAGGAGCTTCGACCAATATCGATGGAAAATTTTCGATACAAATTACAGATGAAATTAAAAATTTAAAATTTTCGTCGGTAGGCTACAAAACTAAAATAGTTTCGATAGCTGATTTGCAAACGCACAAAAACATTGTCATTCCATTATCCGAAAAAACACTTGATTTACAAGAGGTTGTTGTTTTGCCAGGGGAAAATCCTGCACATAGGATAATTAAAAAAGTTATTGCAAACAAGGATTTAAATAATCCCGAAAAAAATGTTTCATTTTCATACGAATCGTATAGCAAAATGTATTTTACATTTTTTTTAGACAGTTTAAAAGAGAAACCGAATTTAGATTCCTTGCAAGCATTAAAAGCTGATACATCGATGATGCGAGCAAAAGATTTTTTAGATAAACAGCATTTGTTTATGATGGAATCGGTTAACGAACGAAAATTCAAACTTCCAGACAAAAGTATCGAACGGGTAATCGGGTCAAGAGTTTCGGGAATGAAAAACCCAATGTTTACCATTTTAAATACACAGCTGCAATCATTTTCGATTTACGACGAATTTTTTAAAATATTCGATAAAATGTATTTGAGTCCAGTAAGTTATGGAAGTGTAAATAAATATTTTTTCTTGATTGAAGACACGATGTATAACAAGGAAAACGATACAATTTTCATCATTTCGTTCCGCCCATCGAAAGGTAAGAGTTTTGATGGACTAAAGGGCGTATTGCACATAAATACAAAGAATTATGGAATTCAGAATGTTTCAGCCGAACCATACGAAAAATCGTCAATGCACGTTCGTGTTCAACAAAAATATGAGTTTGTCGAAAATCAACAGTGGTTTCCGGTTGAATTAAATACAGAAATTAAATTTAATTCGATGCAGGTTGACATTGGTAGAGGAACAACATCACTGATAGGAATTGGCAAAACGTATATTTCAGCAATTAAGTTAAATCCCGAACTTGAAAATAAATCGTTTTCCGATGTGTCGTTTTCGATAAATAACAATGCTTATAAAATGCAAGATTCGCTACTCGAAAAGTATCGAGTTGACCCATTAACAGAAAAAGAACTATACACATATCATATTATCGACAGCATTGGCAAAGAAGAGAAATTTGATACAAAAATTAAGCTCATGGAAACCATGATGCGAGGCTATATTCCGTTTAAAATTTTTAATCTCGATTACACTAAATTTATCGATTACAATTATTTTGAAGGATATAGATTGGGAATTGGACTTGAAACAAACGAAAAATTGTTCAAAAACCTTAGTATTGGCGGTCTTTACGCTTATGGCTTTACCGACAAAAAATCGAAATATGGAACACATCTGAAAATAAATTTATCGAAACGTTATAAAACCGAAATCAAACTTTCGTATAATTTCGATGCAGATGAATCGGGCGGAGTTTCGTTTTACGACAACCTACAGCTTACTGGAACTGAGCTTTTTAGAACTTATTTAATTGATGATATGTACTATTTTAATCAGTACAAATTCCAATTTCAAACACGATTTTTACGTCACTTTTCGGCTCGATTGTTTGCTCAACAACGAGATATATACATTACTGATGATTACTATCCATTCACAATAGCTTTTGTAACCGATTTTTTAAACCCCATTCAAATTCTTGAAACGGGAGTAAATTTACGTTTTCTATACAAAGAAAAGTTTATTGAAACGCCATCGGGGATTTTTTCCGAAGGATCTAAATATCCTATGTTGTATGTTAATTTAACCAAAGGTTTGACAAGTGATTACGGCTCATTCGATTATGTAAAAGTAGAAGCACAGCTTTCAAAAATGTTTACGACCAAATTTTTAGGTAAAACGATGATGCGATTATCCGCTGGTTACATCAGCGATTATTTGCCATATCAGTTACGTTATACGAGTTACGGGAGTTACCGAAAATTTCCGATTGACGCTGAATATACCTTTGGAACTATGCGATTAGGCGAATTTATATCCGATAAATTTGTAAGTTTTAATTTTAAGCAAGATTTTGGAAATCTTTTGTTTGGAAACAAAAAAATAAAACAAGAAATTGCTATAGTTCAAAACATTGGATATGGTTGGTTGACCAATCAGCCTAGTTCTACCGTTAATTTCAAAACTATGGAAAAGGGGTATTTCGAAACAGGACTTTTGCTTAAAAACATAATTCGATTACAATTTATGGGCTATGGACTGGGCGTGTATTATCGTTATGGCGAGTACGCTTTCGATAATACACTCGATAATGTCGCCTTTAAACTCACATTTACCTTTGCTATGTAGTTTTTAAATTCACCCAAAAATACATTTATCTGATTTCTTTTTTCTAACTTGCCGACTCAAATAAAAAAATAATCTTTAATCATGGACGAAGGCCCGAGATACAGAAAAATAAAGTTATAACCAATCTGTAAGGAGCTTTTGTAGTTTTCTTACAGAATATATGTAAGAAATTTAAATGATTAAAATATTCAAAACATTCGGTGGATACATCGAAATACCTAAAGTTGAAAAGGGATGCTGGATTAATGTTACGCAACCCACAAAAGAAGAAATTCAACGCATTTCAGAGGAATTTAATATAACGGCAGATACTGTTCTAGACATCTTAGACGTTGACGAGCGTCCACGTGTTGAGTTTGACGATACTTGGTCGCTGATTATCATGCGAATTCCGATTAAAAATTCAAATAACTCTGTTCCTTTTCATACAGTTCCTTTGGGCATTTATATGTCTGATGATTTTACCTTGACATTATGTTTGCAAGACAACGAAATATTACCAATTGAACAAGTGTCTCCGTTTAGGGAGCAATTGCATCAAATTCCCGATGTAATTAATTTTATTCTTCGATTATTTGTGCGAAATGGAAATACTTTTTTGAGATATTTGAAAGAAATTAATCAACAAACTTCTGTTATTGAAAAAGATTTAGAAGAATCGATTAAAAATAGCGAATTGAACAAGCTCTTGAAAATGGAAAAATGCTTGGTGTATTTTATAACTTCGATTAAAGCAAATGAAATCGTTTTAGCAAAATTACATCATTCGAAAAAAATAGTTGGTGAGATAAATGAAGATATGTTTGAAGATGCAAAAATCGAAAATAAACAGGCCTTAGAAATGGCTCAAATTTATTCAGATATCTTAAGCGGAATGATGGATGCTTTTGCTTCAATTATTTCGAATAACCTAAACATTGTGATGAAACAATTGACCTTAATCTCAATTTTATTAATGATTCCAACTTTAATTGCAAGTATTTTTGGAATGAATGTCCCAAACTTTATCGAAGATTCACATTGGGCAATGCCTTCAATTATTATCGTATCTTTATTTATCTCTGTAATTGGAGTGTTCCTGTTTAGAAAACGACGTTGGTTTTAATAAAAAGTTTATCAGGTTCATCAAGTTTGTAAAGTTGAAAGTCAATTATCAATTAAAAACTTTCAATTATTTCTTTTTTTTGAATTGCGAAATCTTTCAGCCTTTGTCGATTTTTTGTATCTTTGTATTGATGATAAAAGAAAGAACATATCCATCTAAATTATTAGAAAACGCCGTAAACGAATTTTCTAAATTGCCAGGAATAGGCTCAAAAACAGCATTAAGATTAGTGCTTCATCTTTTGAAACAATCAAACGAGGAAGTTAATTTATTTGGGAATTCAATCATAAAATTGAAAGACGAAATCATTTATTGCAAATCGTGCCATAATATTTCCGATACCGAAACTTGTAGTATTTGTGGAAATCCATCACGCGACGATTCAACTATTTGCGTAGTAGAAAATATAAAAGATGTAATGGCAATCGAAAATACACATCAATTTAATGGCAAATATCATGTATTGGGAGGCATTATTTCTCCCATTGATGGGATTGGACCTAGTGATTTGAATATTGCTTCGCTCGAACAAAAAATCCAAGCAGGCAATATTAAAGAAGTGATATTTGCATTGAGCACCACAATGGAAGGCGACACCACAAATTTTTATATCTACAAAAAACTAAATAAATATCCAGTCGAATTTAGTACTATTGCTCGCGGTGTGTCTATAGGTGACGAAATCGAATATATTGATGAAATTACATTGGGACGTTCGATTGTGAATCGAATGACTTTTGAAATGTCGCTATCGCGTTAAAAAACAATGATTACAAATAAATTATGGAAAATTTTTTAATTTACGTTGGTGGTCAATTTATTACAACAAAATCGCTTTTAGAAGTTCGTAATCCTTTCGATAATTCATTGGTAGCAACAACTTATTTAGCAGGCAAGGAAGAGTTGGAGATTGCTATTTCAAAAGCCGAAGATGTTAAAAAGTTAATGAAAGAACTTCCTTCTTATAAACGATATTCGATTTTGATGCAGATTTCTGCTGGATTAATAAAAAAGAGGGAACACATTGCTTTTATTCTGTCAAGCGAAGCTGCAAAACCCATGAAATATGCTCTAGGAGAAGTTGATAGAGCAATTCAAACATTTATTGTTGCTGCTGAAGAATCAAAACGATTGCCATCGGAACATTTTTCACTGGATTGGACTTTGGCAGGAAACAACAAAGAAGCAATTGTTAAATATTTTCCACTTGGTATTGTAGCAGGTATTTCTCCATTTAATTTTCCGCTGAATTTAGCTGTTCATAAAATAGCACCCGCAATTGCTTCGGGCAATGCAATTATATTAAAACCTGCTCGTTCAACTCCATTAACCGTTTTAGAATTGGCAAAAATTATCGATGAAACCGACTTACCTAAAGGAGCCGTTTCAATTATACCTATGGATAGAATTGCAGGAAATCAACTGGTTACAGATAGTCGGATAGCTAAATTATCATTTACTGGCTCGCCAGAAGTGGGTTGGCAAATGAAACATGATGCAGGTAAAAAGAAAATTACGCTTGAACTTGGAGGAAATTCAGGAGTAATAATTACCGAAACGGCTAACATAGAAAACGCTATTTCAAAATGTGTTTCAGGAGCATTTGCATATTCGGGACAAGTTTGTATTCATACGCAGCGAATTTATGTTCACGAAAAAATATTCGATGATTTTCTAGTTAAATTTATTGAGCAAACTCGAAAATTAAAATCAGGTAGTCCTACAGATAAAGATACTGACTTCACTTCGATGATTGATGAAGAAAATGCTATTCGGGTAGAAAATTGGATTAACGAAGCCATCGAACTTGGTGCAATTTTATTGCATGGAGGAAAACGAAAAGGAACCTATGTTGAGCCAACCATTCTTACCAATACAAAACACGAAATGAAAGTGTGTTCACTCGAAATTTTTGGACCTGTAGTAATAATTGAAAAGTATAATGATTTTAAATCCATCATTGAAATCATAAACAATTCAGAATTTGGATTGCAAGCTGGAATTTTCACAGATAGCATTGATGAAATGAACTATGGATACGAAAATATTGAGGCTGGAGGAGTAATCATAAACGATATTCCGACTTTTAGAGTTGATCATATGCCATATGGTGGAATTAAAAATTCGGGGTTTGGACGCGAGGGCGTTAAATATGCCATATTGGAAATGATGGAACCAAAACTTTTGGTAAAAAACAAATAATGAAAAAGCCCCGATAAAAATATCGGGGCGGAATTTGCAAGTATTGCAATTAAACCAACTACGAAAATATTTACTCTAAATTAAATTTGAATTTATACAACAAATTTTGCCCGATTAAACCCGAGTAATCATTGTATTTGTTCATTTCTTCAATTTTTTTCTCGACATGTGATTTGAAAACATTGTCGCTTGCATTAATCTGATTAATTACTAATTTCCCATTTTCGGTTACGAATAAATCAACTAAAACAATTCCTGTTTTGTTTTCAATTTTTGCACTTTCAGGATAAGTTATTTGTCTTTTAACTGAATTAGTTAACAATTTTTTTTCATTGTTATCTTTTAGTCCATCGGCTTGGGCTGATGTGAAACTAAATGCAGCAAAAATTACTGCGATTACTGTTTTCGTTATTACTGTTTTCATGGCTTTATATTTTTAATTTATTTATTTACTTTTGACATCAAGACTATTTCTAATAATGTGCCACAAGCTATAATTATCTATATATCAGGATATAATAACGCATATTAGAAATAATAATAATTGTTAAAGATGTTCGTAAAAGGTAAAAATGTGTTCGTAAATGAACAATTGAAAAGAAAAGATTATAGTTTTTAGAAATGTTATTCATTTATTTATATCTTTAAGGCTTTAAAAGCGTTATGGGGCTTGATTATTTATTAAAGGGAATTATTATTGGCTTATCGGTTTCGATACCTCTCGGACCAATAGGGATAATAGCTATTCAGCGAACGCTTACAAAAGGAAAAATTTCTGGATTTGTCTCAGGCTTGGGAGCAGGTTTTGCCGATACTATTTATGCTGTACTCGCAGGATTTGGCATTACAATTATTGTTGACTTTTTGGTCGAACACCATATTCTGTTTCAAGCTATTGGCGGTATTTTTTTACTTTACTTGGGGATTAGAACTTTTTATAAAAATCCAATAAAGCAATTTCGTCAACCTAAAGGAAAAAGTAATTTGATAGGAGATTTTCTTTCAACATTTTTTCTTACAATTTCAAACCCTTTAGCCATTTTTCTATTCATTGGTGTTTTTGCTGCAATTGGGCTAATGGACACAAATTTCGATAACCTTACACTTTCGTATATTATTTTGGGAGTTATGATTGGAACTTCTACTTGGTGGTTTGTCTTAAGTACATTGATAAATATTTTCAGACATAAAATTCGTTTGCGTAGCTTAAATTGGATAAACAAAATATCAGGAATTGTTATTTTTATTTTTGGTTTATTTGCAATATTGAGTTTGTTTTTCACTGAATAAGTTTCATAATGAAAATTATTTTATTCCTTTTTTTTGTTGCTTTTTCCTTTTTATCCAGAGCTCAAACTTATAAGGTTGATATCATTCATATTAACGATGTGCACGCAAAAATCGATAATTTCGGAAAACTTTCATCGTATATTGAAGCCTGTAAAAAAGAATGCGATACTGTGTTTGTTTTTTCAGCAGGCGACTTGTTTTCCGGAAATCCTATTGTTGATCAATATTCGTATAAAGGTTACCCAATAATTGATTTAATGAATAAAACTGGTTTTTTGGCTTCAGCTATTGGTAATCATGAATTTGACTATGGGCAGGAGGGTCTGAACTCACTTGCAAAAGATGCAAGTTTTAAATTTTTGTGTCTGAATATGAATACTGATAATGCAGTATTTAAAAATTATGAGAAAAAAATGGAATTAAACTTAACAAACGATTTTCACATTGTTGTTAGCGGAATTATTCATCGGGGAAAAAATGGAATCCCTGAATCGCATCCTGATAAAATTAAAGGAATATTGTTTGCAAAAGAGAAAAAAGCATTAAAAAACTTTATTAAGCAAAATAACAATTATGATTTGTTTATTTTGCTTTCGCATCTTGGCTTAGATAAAGATTCAGTTATTGTAAAACATTTGAACAAACCTGATATTATTATTGGAGGTCATACGCATTCTATAATTTCAAAAACCACATTTTATAACAAAACTCTCATTACTCAAGCTGGAGATGATTTAGATTATATTGGAAAAATTAGTCTTGAATTTGAAGGAAAAAAACTCATCAAAAAAACCTCAGAACTTATTTTTACAGATAGTATAACTTCTGATAATCCTAAGATGCAGCATTTAATTGATAAATATAATAACGACGAAAATCTTTTATCAGTTATTAATACAATTGCCGATTCTATTTCTGGACTCGACGAACTTGGAAGTTTAATGACAGATGCTGTAACTAGCCGATACGGCTGCGATGTTGCATTTCAAAACAATGGCGGCATTCGCATACCCAAATTTGAACAAGGTGAAGTGAAAATGAAAGATATTTACATGCTCGATCCTTTTGGAAACAATGTTTACGTTTATGAAATGAATATTAAACAAGTAAAATCTTTAATCCGATTTTCGTACAACGAAAAAGAAAAAAGTTTGCTTCAAACATCAGGAATAAAATATAAGGTTTTGGTCGATAACAATGAGAAATTAAAGGATATTATTATTAGCGATTACGATGGAAATGAAATTGAAGAAAACAAAATTCTAAAAATTGGAATGAATAGTTATATTGCTAGTACATACAAGTTTAAGTATATAAAACAGATTTCGATTTCAAGGGCTTCTACTGCTGAACTTTTAATTCAGTATATTGCAAATAACAACGAATTGAATTATCATAAAGTTAAAAGAGTCGCTGTTGAAATAAGGTAATGAAATCGCACTTTTATAAATATTCTTTTTTTATTGAAAATTTAACAATAATTCATTTTCTCTAAGTCAATCAATTTACTTATTTGCATAGAAAAAGTCCTTTTTCCAATTTATTCTAATTTATATATGTATTTATTATTCTGATATTTAATCTTAAAATATGTCGAACTTTGGCAAAATTCACCTTAACATTGTAATACATTCAATAGTAAATTTATCGCCATCAAATAAGTAAATATATAAATAATGTCATATCTTTGTAAATAAAGCAATAAAACTCTTAAATATTTTATTATGGCTTACAACTTATTAAAAGGGAAAAAAGGTATCATATTCGGGGCATTAAACGATAAATCAATTGCTTGGAAAATCGCCGAAAAAGCTCACGAAGAGGGTGCCGAATTTGTTTTAACCAACACCCCAATGGCTATGCGTTTTGGGGAAATAAACGAATTAGCCAGCAAGTGCAATGCAACTGTAATTCCGGCAGATGCAACAAGCATTGAAGATATTGAAGCCTTGTTTCAAAAAACGATGGAAATTTTCGGAGGAAAGATTGATTTTATTTTACACTCTATAGGAATGTCGATGAATGTTCGTAAAAGTTTGAATTACGATGAGTTAAACTACGATTATTTTGTAAAAACTTTAGATATTTCTGCTCTTTCATTTCATAAAGTTATTCAAACTGCTCGTCGTTTAGATGCAATAAATGAATGGGGCTCAATAGTTGCTCTTTCGTATGTTGCAGCACAACGAACCTTATACCGTTACAACGATATGGCTGACGCAAAGGCAGTTTTAGAATCCATTGCCCGAAGTTTTGGTTATATTTACGGAAAAGATAAAAAAGTAAGAATAAACACAATTTCTCAATCTCCAACACCAACCACGGCAGGAAGTGGAGTAAAAGGATTCGATAATTTAATTGATTTTACCGAACGAATGTCGCCACTTGGAAATGCAACAGCCGACGAGTGTGCCGATTATTGCGTAACATTATTTTCAGACTTAACTCGTAAAGTTACTATGCAAAACTTATATCACGATGGAGGATTCTCAAGCATGGGTATGAGTGAAAGGGCAATGATACAATACAACAAAAGCATGGAAGTTGACGAATTGGTTAAAAAAATTGCCGAAATGGGGGAGGAAAAGTTATAAGTTATAAGTTACAAGTTACAAGCTAAAAAGCCACAAATTATAATTTATTACATTCTCCCAAAGATATTTATTTTATTGATATCTTTGAATTCCAAAAAAAATTAGTAAATTAGCAAATCGTTATTATTCAAATCAGTACGAATAAACTAAATGAAACATATCATTTTTATTCCTATTCTGTTAATTTTATTTCGAACTTCTTTTGCTTGCAGTTGTACTAGTGGGCAATCCTTTTGTTTTACTCACTCCAATTATAATTTAACTACAAGTTGTGTAGTTATTGACACTTTCCCAAATGGAATTTCATTAAAAATATTACATATATTACGAGGTATCGAAAATAGAGATACAATCAAAGTATGGGACTTAGGAGGACCTTACAATGTTTGTACTTTAACCGATTCAAGAGCATCCTTCTTAGGAAGTATTGGAGACACTTTAATAATTTCATTACCTAGAATAGATACCATTAAAAACACATGGGATGTAATTGGAGATTACAGAACTCCTGGTTTTGAATGCGATACATATATCCTAAGAGTTCAAAACAATACTGTTATTGGCTTTATTTCAGGCTCTCCTTATTGTTATTATTTACAAAACTGTGTCAATAATTATGATTATAATGATTTCATCGTCGACTTCCCATCAAAAAGTTTAAGTTGTGAAACATGGCTAAACTCAGATGACCTTAATGTCCAAGAATTTTTAAACTATTATCCGAATCCAACAATAGATAAATTTATTTTCACATCGAACGAAAAAGGAACTCTTACAATATCGAATTCTCTAGGACAAATTACTGATATATTGAACATTAAACAAGAGCAAACAATCATTCCAACAGATAATCTTATGTCAGGGATTTACTTTTTAACCTTCAAAACAGATAGTTATAATATCACTGAAAAATTTATTGTACAACATTAAATTTTGCATATTTTCAAACATAAATGTATTCCAAAATACATTTACAATAACCTATAGATTGCTTTAAATTTACGAGTTATGAGTTAAAAGCAATAAAACTATACTTTCCAACATCTCAAATTTTTTCATTTATTCTTTTATCAGAATTAGTCTTTCGTCAAATTCATTTTTCTCATAATTTTAAAAGTGTATATTTGTACATATGTATTTCTTTATATTTTTATATTAATTGAATTGTTATGAAAAATTTAAGTTTAATTATTTTATTCTTTTTGTGCATCTATTCTGCAGGTTTTGCTATTCAGCCTTACTATAAACTAGGGAGCGTATCTACCGATATGATCACATCTATCAGTAAAATAAAATCGACATTAGTTGAAAAAGGTTATGAAATTGTTGGAGAATACAATCCCGGAAATAAAAAAAATCTTTATGTAATTGCATTTACTAGTAAAAACTTAAAAATTACTGCTTCAAGTTTCAAAGACAGAGGATATTTAGCTTCGATAATGCGTATAGGATTAGTGCTAAAAGGAGGAAAAGTAATCGTAAGCCTTACAAATCCTGATTATATTTTCAATGCATATTTTGGAGAAGCTCTTTCCAATGCAAGCTTGGAATCTACAGTAAACAAAGTATCAGCAAAAATTATTTCAGATGTAAAATCAATGGGAACTGAATTTACAGCATTTGGAGGCGAAGTAGAAAAAGAAGATTTACGCGAATATCATTATATGCTTGGGATGCCATACTTTAGCGAACCTGTTGAACTAAATACATTTAATTCGTTCGATGAAGGAGTAAGTACAATTAAGAAAAATCTGGCTATGAAAAAAGGGAGTACCCTTAAGGTTTATGAAATTATCGATAAAGAAAAGAAAATAGCTGTTTTTGGAGTCGGATTACTAGATGCAACCATAGGAGAAGCTCATTTTCTTCCAATCATCGGCGAAGATAATGTTGCAGCAATGCCTTACGAAATAATTCTACAAGATAAAGAAGCAACAATGCTACACGGAAGGTATCGATTTGCACTGTATTGGAATCAGTTAACCATGGGAACCTTTACAAAAATTATGAGTACTCCAGGAGATGTCGAAGATTTACTCGAAGCTTTAACAAAATAAAAAAAGACGCAAAAGCATCTTTTTTATAGAGTATTATTGTATCCATTTTCATTAGTGTGTTTGTGTACTCAAATCAAGAATAAACCCAAAAAGTTATTTGAAATGAATATTGATGTTATAAAATGTTAATTTTTAATTGTTTTTCGCATCAAGTTGCTGATAATCATTAATTTTTTATACTTTAGCGTTCTCATTATAAACCAATGTATTTAAAATGCTTTTGAAATTCGCTATTTTCGTATTTATCAATATTTTGTTTTTTAGTAATTTATCAGCTCAAAATCAAGTCAATATTAATTCAAAATTGACAGTATTCAATCCCGATAGTTTAAAAAATGGGCATCCTTGCGAAAATTTATACCAACATAAATGGAATACCGAATATTTGTGGGATAAAGAATTAGTTTTTGGAGTTTACAACGATACAACTTTAGCCTTAGATAATGATTCTTCCTTTGTATTCCCATATAAAGGCAAGCTTATATCTCCATACGGACCAAGAGGGAAGAGACAACATTCGGGAGTTGATATAAAACTTCAACTTGGAGATTCGGTTCGATGTGCATTCGACGGACAAGTTCGTTTAGCCAAAGTAGTTTCAGGATATGGAAATGTTATTGTTGTTCGTCATTATAATGGACTAGAAACATTGTATGCCCATTTATCTGGATTTTTGGTCAAGCCAAATGAACACGTAAAAGCAGGCGAAGTTATTGGTTTAGGCGGTAGCACAGGAAGAGCTACTACAACGCATCTTCATTTTGAAACACGTTACCTGACTAAGGCATTTAATCCTGAGAAAATTTTAGACATTAACTCATATAGCCTTAAAACAGAATCATTGTTTGTTGCAAACAATAGAATTGAAAACGATTTGTTGTTGCTTGCCGAAAAAACAAACAATGAGAATGATAATGTAATAGAAGCCGATGATTCTAAAAATATAAAATATCATACGATTTCGAAAGGAGATACATTGTATGCTATTGCACGAAGAAATAATGTAACCGTTAACGATTTATGCGAATTAAATCAGATTTCAAAAAACAACATTTTGAAAATAGGAGCAAAAATAAGAGTTAAATAATGTGTTACCATTTGTAAACGCATGAAATACTCATTTTTGCAAATCATCGAAAAAGAAATCAAAATAGATAAAATATTTTTACAAAATACATTGATAGATAAAATTTTTATTTACCTTTGTGTTCTCAAAATTTGAAAGATTAATTTAAAAGTTAAATAACAATGCATTTAACAACAGAACAAAAAAAGGATATTTTCAAGCAATTCGGAAAATCGGCAGTTGATACAGGTTCATCAGAAGCTCAAATAGCAATGTTTACACAACGTATTACTCATTTGACGGGACACTTGAAAACCAATAAAAAAGATTTTAGTACTCAACGTGCTTTGTTGCAATTGGTAGGTAAAAGAAGAAGTTTATTAGATTATCTAAAGAAAATAGATATTGAAAGATATAGAGCAATAGTAAATACGCTCGGTTTAAGGAGATAATAAAAAGAGGCAATGGAAGTTGCCTTTTTTTGTTTATATATAAAAGATATACACACAAAAAAGACGAATAAAAAAAATTATGTACAATTTAATTCAAAAAACTATTGATTTAGTAGACGGTCGAACAATTACAATTGAAACCGGAAAACTTGCGAAACAAGCTGACGGTTCTGTTGTCGTTAAGATGGGTAACACAATGATTTTAGCAACTGTAGTTGCTGCAAAAGAAGCAAAAGAAGACATCGATTTCATGCCTCTTTCAGTTGAGTATCGTGAAAAATACGCAGCCACAGGAAGATTTCCTGGAGGTTTTATAAAGAGAGAAGCTCGACCTTCGGAAAATGAAATACTAACAGCAAGATTAATTGATAGAGCCTTAAGACCTCTATTCCCAAGTAATTATCATGCAGAAGTATTTGTAAATGTTGAACTAATTTCCGCAGATAAAGAAATTATGGCAGATGCCCTAGCGGGTCTTGCAGCTTCAGCTGCTCTTGCAGTTTCTGACATCCCTTTTCACGGACCAATTTCTGAAGTTAGAGTTGCTCGGGTAAATGGTAAATTAATGATAAATCCAACATTTACAGAACTAAAACAAGCAGATATTGAATTAGTAGTAGGAGCTACTTTCGAAAATATCATGATGGTTGAGGGAGAAATGAACGAAGTTTCAGAAGCCGAAATGATCGAAGCCATTAATTTTGCTCACGAAGCTATTAAAATTCAATGCACAGCTCAAGTTGAATTAAGCAAAATGGTTGGAAAAACTGTTAAAAGAGAATATTGTCACGAAAATAATAACGAAGAATTAAGAGCAAAAGTAAAATCAGTAACATATGACAAAACATATGCTCTTGCACTTTCTCCTAATCCAAATAAACACGAGCGTCACGATAATTTCCAAAAAATTAAAGCTGAATTTATTGCATCTCTTGGAGAAGGCGTTGAGTCAGCAGATTTAAAATTGATTGATAAATATTATCATGATGTAGAAAAAGAAGCTGTTCGTAATGCAATTTTAAATGAAGGCATTCGATTAGACGGTCGTAAAACAAACGAAATCAGACCAATTTGGTCAGAAGTTGATTATTTGCCTGGTACACATGGTTCTGCAATATTTACACGAGGAGAAACACAATCCTTATCCACAGTTACATTAGGAACAAAATTAAATGAGCAATCAATTGATGGAGCTCTGATTCAAGGAACCGAAAAATTCATGTTACATTATAATTTCCCTCCATTTTCAACAGGCGATGCGAGACCGAATAGAGGAACAGGTCGAAGAGAAATTGGTCACGGAAACTTAGCTCATAGAGCATTGAAAAGAATGGTCCCTGGTGAAGCGGAAGGTAATCCATATACAATCAGAGTTGTCTCTGATATTTTAGAATCGAATGGTTCGTCATCAATGGCAACAGTTTGTGCAGGCACACTTGCTTTGATGGATGCAGGAGTGAAACTGAAAAAGCCAGTTACAGGAATAGCAATGGGATTAATTACTGATAACACTGGCAAATTTGCTGTATTGTCAGATATTTTAGGAGACGAAGATCATTTAGGAGACATGGATTTCAAAGTAACTGGTACCGTTGATGGAATTACTGCTTGTCAAATGGATATTAAAGTTGATGGTCTATCTTCCGAAATTCTAACAAAAGCACTAGCTCAAGCAAAAGACGGTCGTTTGCATATAATGGGAAAAATATTGGAAACCATTCAGGAACCTAGAGCCGAGTTAAAGCCTCATGCTCCAAGAATAGAACGTATTATTATTCCTAAAGATATGATTGGTGCTGTAATTGGTCCAGGTGGAAAAATTATTCAAGAAATTCAAGCTAGTACGGGTTCTATTATTGTACTTGAAGAAGTTGGAAATACTGGAGTTGTTGATATTTTCTCTAACGATAAAGATTCAATAACCAGAGCAATGGCTCGAATAAAAGCGATTGTCGTTGTTCCTGAAGTAGGAGAAGTATATGATGCAAAAGTGAAAACAATTATGCCTTACGGTGCATTTGTAGAATTTGTTCCTGGTAAAGAAGGACTGCTTCATATCTCTGAAATTGAGTGGCGAAGACTTAATACTGTTGAGGAAGTATTGAAAGAAGGAGACATTATTCAAGTTAAACTACTTGAAGTTGATAAAAGTGGTAAATATAAACTTTCTAGAAAAGTTTTATTACCTCGTCCTCCTCGAGAAGAACAAGCTCCAGCAAAAAAGGAAGAAAATTAGATTAAATGCCGACTGTAAAAGTCGGCATTTTTCATTTTTAACGAAAATGTGTTTATTTTTGAAAAAAATCATTTTTTTATTGAATGTAAGAAATGCTATTCGTAAATAGTTCTTCGTTTTTTCGTAAATTATCCAAAAGAATAATACTTCTATTCTTTTTAGTATTATTCTTTTCTAATGTTTTTTTTTCGCAAAATTCTTCATTCGATTCTACTCAAATTTTACACGCCAAACTCAAAAAACATATTTCGGAAGGGTTACAATTTTTAGAAAAAACTCAACGAAAACAAACAATTCACGATTCAATTTATTCGGGAGAATGGCAAACTTTGATGTGTTTGCGAAATTCGTTTTTGTTGCTTGGTCATAAACGTGATATTGAAGATTCAAACTGTTTTTCGGTGGCTTCAACGCATAATTTTTTAGCTCGAATTTATTTGAATTATCCTGAATATCGTAACATTCAGCCAATATTAGATTTGTCGTTTCAACGAATTTTAGCTTATAGAAATGGTAATTATTTCAATTTTTGGAATTTGTTACTTCCGTTTCGTGATTTGAAAAAAAACGATTCGCTTTGGACAAAAACATTGGTTCGTCGTCCAACAAATTACTATCTCGGAAACCGATATATTCACAACGCAGCAAATATTGTTGACGATGCCGACGATTCTTCAATGTCTTTTACAGCAATGCTTTTGCGAAAAAAAATCTTAAATCGTGATAGCATTTCGAGTTCATTTTTGACTGATTCAATTCAACTTTCATCTGTTTTTTCAAATTATAGAGATTTGAATCGAAAAAATCGACATTGGTATAATTATGTGTTTGGAAATGACCATAATACAGGAGCTTTTGTAACTTGGCTTGGAAACGAATATCAATTTAAACATTGGAATATTGTTTCGGTTTTAGGACATAATGCAACTTTTTTTCTTCCGTTTAGCGAATGTTTTCCACATCCTTATGTTCCATATATTCCTTACGGAAGCAATGATTTGGACGCGGTTGTGAATTCAAATATTTTAACCGCTTTGTCGTATAAAAACGAATTAAATGCCGAAGGAGCGAGCGATGCAATAAAATACATCGAGAAGAAAACTGAAAAACGAAATTATAATAGAGTTGGATTTTATTATCCAAATAGATTTCATTTTGCATATTCGGTTTCGCAAAGTTACGCTTCAGGAGTTGCTGATTTAGAACAAAGTACAAAAAATATTTTGAAATTTGTTTTGCGAAAACAACTCGAAAATGGAAGTTGGAAGGCAAGGAGAGTGTTGAACAAACATGATAGAATTCAATCAACCGCTTATGCTCTGAATGCATTGATTTATATGGGAAATTTCGAAAAAAATCAAACAAAAATTCCAATTGAAAAAGGATTAAATTATTTATTTCAAAATGCAACTTTTGATGAAAATGGTTGTCATTGGAAAGGTGGTGTGTTTTTTTCAGGTGGAACAGTTGTTCGCAACACACTAACTTGGAAATCGGATGCTTACACAACTGCATTAATTTTGAATGCTTTTGCAAACTATGCGAAATATATCGAACAAAAATATTAAATTGCGAAAAATTTTGATTTGAAAACTTGTCTTAAAATATTCTTTTTTCTTTTGATTTGCTCAAATGCTTTTGGACAAAAAATCCAAACTATTTTGGATGGCAATAAGTCTGATAGCAGTTTTTATCATTTAACAAAAATTTCTGACAACGAATTTTGGCTTGGTGGGAAATTTGGAATTATAAGCAAAATAGATTCTCTAGGCAAAATTACTTCGCTTAATTTACCAACCGAAGGTTTGAATATTTTAAAGATTGAACGACTCGAAAATTATATATTTATTGCCACTGATAATGCTGTAATTTTTAGATATAATATTGAAACAAAGGAATTTATTCGTAAAAAATTTGAAGATTTTGAAAATCGTTGTTTTTACGATATGATTGTTCTTAAAAATGGAAATTTATTGCTTTGTGGCGGAACAAGTGGAATTGCAGTTGCTGAGAAAAAAATTCCTCACGGTTTTATTGCCACCGTTGATAAAAATTTGACCGAAATTAATATTGTTTGGAAATGTTGGCGAAAATTTGTTTGGTCGGCTTTTGAATCAGAAAACGGTGATGTTTTTGCAACAACATTCAATCGATATAACTCTAAAATTTTAAAATCTTCAAATTTAAATAATTGGAAATCAGAACATAAAGTAAAAGGTTTGGTTCACGAAATTTCAAAATTTGGTTCTAATATTTTATACTGTGGCACAAAAAATATACATTACAACGAAACAGGGATTTTGGGAATTCTTGGAGTTGGAATCGAAGCATCTGATATACTTGAAAAAGCTGGTTGTTTATGGAGTTCGCAAGATTCTGAAAATGAAATCCTTGCTGTTTCTCAATCTGGCGAACTAATTAGATTTATTAAAAATTCAACTATAATTAATCGTATTTCAATAAAACCAAACTTCGCTCTTTACGATATTGAACAAATTTCTAAATCGAAATACATGATTATTGGGCAGGGAAAATGCATATTTATTACAGAAATATAAGCCATTTTTAGTGATTCGTATTTAGTTCAAAAGTGTTTCTACGTCCTCGTCATCAACCGAATCTTCACTTTCGTAAATATCAAGTACTTGAGGCATTTCCTCAATCACTTTTCGGGTTAATAGTCTATCGAAAGTAATTAACAACGACGGAAGAACCACAATATTGAAAAGTAAAGCAATAAATAAAGAAATAGAAATCAGCATACCCAATGCTTGAGTTCCTCCAAATTCAGAAACCATATAAACACCAAAACCAAGAACCAACACCAATGAAGAGAATATCATGCTAATTCCAGACTCATTCATTGCTATAATTACTGCTGATTTTATTCCTATTGTTTTGTTTTTGCGTATTTCATGTCTATATCTAGATAAATATAAAATTGCATTATCGATTGAAATTCCTAATGCAACAGTAAAAATGATTAATGTTGATGGTTTTAGCGGAATATTTCCAAAGCCCATAATAGCCGCTGTAACAATTAGAGGAATTAAATTACAAATCAACGCAATTATTACCATGCTAAAAGAAGTGAAAACTAAAGCCATAATAACTGAGATTACGATAATTCCAAGAATTACACTTTCTAATAAATTATCAATCAAAAAATCGGTCCCCTTAGCGTAAACTACGCTGTTTCCTGTAAGTTCTACATCAAAATCGGTATTACTAAACAATGAATCAACCTGAGGTTTAATTATTGTTTGAAGTACATCCATTCGTTTTGAACCAACGTCTGCCATTTGAAAACTAATACGTGTGTATTGTCCGGTGCTATCAACAAATGAGCGAAGTAAATTCTTTTTAGAATTGTCTTTTTGAGGCAAATAAGAAAAAATATAATTTTTTTCACCCTCGTTTGGAATCGAATATTTTTTTGGATTACCATTATAATAAGTCTGTTTAGCAAATTTTATTACTTCTGCAATCGAAATAGGTTTCGAAAATTCAGGATTCTTCAAAATAATATTTTGCAAAGAATCAATTCTTTTGATAGTTGAAATTTTATAAACTCCTTTTTTCTTCTTGGTATCGATCGAAACTTCAAACGGCATAACTCCATTGAAGTTATGCTCGAAAAATTTTAAATCTATATAAATCGGATTCGATTCAGCAACATCATCAACCAATTTTCCAGATGTTTTTAATAAGGTCATTCCATAAATGCATATGGCAAGCCCTGCAACTACTACAATATAAATTCGTGTTCGGTAGTTAAGAATCACATAACTTATTTTATCAATGATGAAATTTACAGATTTATTATCTAAGTTTTTTAGATGTTTTTTACTTGGTACCGACAAGTATGAAAAAATGATTGGAATTAGAATAATTGACAATACATATTCAATCATGACTGTTAAAAAAGCAAGCATTCCAAATTCGCGAAGCATTGTATTTGATACAAAAACAAATGCACCAAAACCTACGGCTGTTGTAAAATTTGTTATAAAAGTAGCAGAGCCAATTCTAATCATCATTCGGTATAATGCTTTGGCTTGATTTCCATGTTCATTAAATTCCCAATGATACTTATTTACAAGATAAATACAATTTTCAATAGCAATAATCATCAATAAAGACGGTAAAACCCCGGTCAAAATTGTTATTTTATAGCCCATTGCCCCAATTAAACCAAATGTTATGGTTAAAACAACCGCAATTAAAATAGATGATGCAAAAATAACTTTAAACGAACGGAACAATAAAATTAAAACTACGATTGAAATAATCAACGAAATAATAATAAATATAACTAATTCACTTTGAACCATTTTAGTTATAACGGTACGAATATATGGCAATCCAGAATAGTGTAACTCAATATTGTTTGTTTTTCCAAATCTATCAAGAGTTTCTTGAACGTTTTCTACAATTGCAATTCTATCCTTATTGTTCACTTTCGCATCGTCGAATGTTACTGAAATTACAAAAGCGTTTTTTTCTTTATTATAAAAAAGACCATCAAAAAAAGCATTCGATTCAATTAGTCTTCGGATGCTATCAATGTCGGCTTGAGTTTTTGCTTCTCCTTCGAACAATGGTCCAAACACAAATTTTTTGATTGTGGTGTCCTTCTTAACGGTGAATAAATGAGTAATTGATACTACATCACTAATTCCTTCCATTTTTTTTATGGTGTCGCAATATCGTTTTAACGAATTGTACTTTTCAATATTGTAAATAGAACTGTCGGCAAAACCAATAAACATTGATTTTCCATCTTCGCCAAAACGATGTTTAAATTCTTTGTATTTTACATAAACGCTATCCGATTCGGGTAACATTCGAGCCAATTCATACGATAGTTGAACTTTTGTAGAGAAAAAACCCATTATGGCAGTAAGAGCACCAATTACAAATAATATAGCAACCCTATTTCGTAAGATTGTTCTCACAATCCATTTCCACATATTTCCTAAAAACAACGACATTCTTTTACCAAAAATTTTCTCAAAAATAAGAATTTTTTATTCTTATTCATACTTAATCTTTTCAACATTCATTGATTAAAAAACAGAATTTAAAAATTATTAGAATTTAAGCATTGAAGTTGTCAAAAGGTGAATATTGAAAAAGGAACGACATTAAAAAACTAAAAAATGTGGCATACTTTTTATATTTTTTTTCTCACTTTTTGTTGCAATTCCCAAAAAAAACTAATATTACTTCGAAAGAACTTCTTTCATTTTACTCCCAATTTCGGCAGGTGATTCAACTACATGAATTCCACATTCACGCATGATTTGCATTTTGGCTGCAGCAGTATCATTTTTGCCCCCGATTATAGCTCCGGCGTGCCCCATTCGCCTTCCTTTAGGAGCTGTTTGTCCAGCTATAAATCCAACAACAGGTTTGTTACAATTTTGTTTTATCCAATATGACGCTTCGGCTTCCATACTTCCACCTATTTCGCCTATCATAATTATTCCTTTGGTATTTTTATCTTCGTTAAACAACTTGATTATATCCAACGTAGTTGAACCTATAATTGGATCGCCTCCAATACCAACGCAAGTTGACTGACCTAAGCCGGCTTTCGTAATTTGATCTACCGCCTCGTAGGTTAATGTGCCTGAGCGAGATACGATTCCTATACAACCTTTTTTGTGAATAAAACCAGGCATAATACCAACTTTAGCTTCGCCGGGTGTAATAATTCCTGGGCAATTCGGACCAATTAATCTGATTCCTTTATCTTGAATAAATTCTTTTACCTTAATCATGTCAGAAGTCGGAATGCCTTCGGTAATTGCTACAATCAACTTAATTCCTGCAGCAGCAGCTTCCAGAATAGAATCGGAAGCAAATGCAGGTGGTACAAATATAACCGATGTGTCGGCTCCGGTTTCTTTAACAGCGTCCTCCACCGAATGAAATACTGGACGATCGAGATGAGTCTGACCGCCTTTACCCGGTGTTACTCCGCCAACTACATTGGTTCCATATTCAATCATCTGACTTGCGTGAAAAGTACCTTCACTGCCTGTAAATCCTTGAATAATAACTCTTGAGTTTTTGTTTAAAAGAATGCCCATTTTTGTGCTTTTTAGATTTATTCAAAAGTATTTATTTATAATTTATTTTCAAAGCAAAATTGCAAAAGCATTTTATTCAATTTAAATTATGTGTAAATTTACGTTTAAATAATCGAAAATATGATAAGTAAAGATACTATTTGTGCAATCGCAACTCCGGCAGGAAATGGAGCAATTGCTGTAATAAGATTATCAGGAGATAAATCTTACGAAATTCTAACGCATGTTTTTAATTCAGAAACTAAGGATTGGAAAGCTAATAGTATTGTGTACGGGAATATTGTTCAAAACAGCGAGATAATTGATGAAGTATTAGTTAGTTTCTTTAAAAATCCAAAATCCTACACAGGCGAAGATAGTATCGAGATTTCGTGCCACGGTTCTACGTTTATTCAACAAAAAATTCTGGAATTATTGATTAATCATGGTGCTAGAATTGCACAACCAGGCGAATTTACAATGCGAGCTTTTTTTAATGGCAAACTTGATTTGTCGCAAGCTGAAGCAGTTGCCGATTTAATTGCTTGTACTTCAGAAAATTCACATCGAATTGCCATCAATCAGGTAAGAGGAGGTTTTTCGAAAAATATAAATTCATTGCGAAGTGAATTACTCGACTTTGCTTCATTAATCGAACTTGAATTGGATTTTGGCGAAGAGGAAGTTGAATTTGCCGATAGAACCAAATTACTTGAACTAAGCGACAAAATTTATTCAGAAATTGATAAATTGGTTGATTCATATAAGCTCGGGAATGTTATTAAAAAAGGTATTCCGGTTGCAATTATCGGGTTGCCTAATGTCGGAAAATCTACACTGTTAAATGTGTTGCTAAATGAGGAAAAAGCGATTGTTTCGGATATTCCGGGAACTACTCGCGATGCAATTGAAGATACATACATTATAAATGGAGTAAATTTTCGATTTATCGATACTGCGGGTTTAAGGCACTCGACCGATACGATTGAAAAAATTGGGATAGCCAAAACTTACGAAAAGATTAATCAAGCGTCAATAATATTGTATGTTGTTGATATTAGCGAAACTACGATTCAAGAAATTACTGAAAATATCAACGATTTTAAAAGTAAAATGGACGACCCAAATAAAAAAATTATTTTGATAGCCAACAAGATTGATAAATTGATGGATTTGCCAAAAGGAGGAAAAAAATTATTTGAATGGGAAACTATTTTTGTTTCGGCAAAACGAAAAGAAAATATTCAACTTATTGCAGACAGTTTGATGAAAGCAGTTGTGATAAAAATTGGAAACGAAGATACCATTGTTTCAAATGCACGACATTACGAAGCATTGGTTAAAACAAAAGAAGCGATGACAGAAGTTCAACGTTCGCTGAACGAAAATATTTCGGGCGATTTGTTAGCGATGGATATACGCCAAGCCATACATTATTTAGGAGAAATTACAGGTCAAATAACTACAGATGAGATACTTGGCAATATTTTTAGCAGATTTTGTATCGGAAAATAAAAATATTTTTTTTATCTACTGTAACTTTTTGAAGCCCTCGTTCGTTTTATGCTCGAATTTGACAAAGAATGACTATACAAGAGTACAATAAATGTGTTGATTTATACTCAGATAACGTTTATCGATTTATCTTAAAGAATATGCAGGATAAAGAAAAATCGAGAGACGTTGTTCAAGACTCGTATGAAAAACTTTGGATAAATGTAAAAGATGTTGAGTTCGAAAAATCGAAATCGTATTTATTTACTATTGCATATCGACGAATGATTGACGTAATTAGAAGAGATAAACATATGTCGGCTTTCGATGCGGCAACACCGCTTTCGTATTCACATTCGGAGCAATACAGCGATTTAAAAGAAATTTTAAACGAAGCCGTTTCAAAACTTCCCGAAGACCAACGTTCTGTGGTTATGCTGAGAGATTACGAAGGTTATGCTTATGACGAAATTAGCGAAATCACAGGCTTGTCGGAAAGTCAAGTTAAAGTTTATATTTTCAGAGCTCGTGTTTTTTTGAAAAATTATATTAAAAATCCTGAATTTGTAATATGAAAATAGATAGGAATAATTACGAAGCGTTTATGATCGATTATTTCGACGGAAATTTATCCGACGCTGATATTTCTGTTCTATTCGATTTTTTGAACACAAACGAAGATATTAAAAGAGAATTTTTAGAATTTCAAGAAATAAACGTCGCAACAAATTCAACGCTCACTTTTTCAAATAAAAACGAACTAAAACATATTGATTCAACGACCGAGTTTTCAAACGGTTTATTCGATGCTTTTGCAATTGGATACATTGAAAATGAATTAAGTGAAAAACAGCAAAACGAATTTTTGTCGGCAGTAAATAAAAATAACTCGTTTCAAAACGAATTTGACTTATATAAATCGAGCAAAATTGAGCCCGACGAAAGCATTGTTTTTGAAAACAAAGATTCGTTAAAACATAAAACAATTAATATTTTTAGTACCCCGCTTCGATATGCTGTTGCTGTAGCAGCAATGTTTGTAGTATTTTATAGTTTGTATAAACTAAACGATAAACCCGAAATACGATTGGCTTATGTTCCAAGAGTAGTTGAAGAAAGTTTGCTTGCCAACATTATTGATGACGATATGCCACTTGTGTTTGAAGAAAAAGCGTTAAAGTCCAAAAATGTTGATGTTGTTTATAATAAAGAAACTGAAATAAATTTAGTAGCCGAGAATAACGCTGAAACTTTCAAGTTTAATGAATCTGTTTCGAAAATAAAAAAACTCGCCCCTCAAAATATTGAAAGAAAAGTATTTACCAATGAAAACAATATTGAAAAACGAGAAGTCAACATAAATGAAATAAATAATATTCCACAAAACGATAACAAAACAAATTCAATAAATAAAAATTCGATAAAAGACTTAGCATTGAATTTTGTAAAAGAAAAGCTTTTAAAAGTTGACGATTCTCAAACTGAAAAATTCTCGTTGTGGATGCTTGCTGACGTAGGCGTTGAACAGCTCAATAAAGTTGCCAATAACTCTGTTTCGTTCAGAAAAGAACTAAGCGAATCTGGAAAACTTAAATCGTTTTCGATATTTGCTGGAAATTTTGGAATTGAAAAAAAATAAGGCTAATCAAATCGAAAAAAAAAGAATTTGACTTTAGAAATTCTTAAAACATAGGCAAATGCTTAAACCAAGAAAGCCTTACAGAAATGTAAGGCTTTCTTTTTTAATGTGGGAACTGCTGGAGTCGAACCAGCGACCCCCTGCTTGTAAGGCAGGTGCTCTGAACCAGCTGAGCTAAGCTCCCAAAAGCGAGTGCAAATATATAAATAATATTTTAAAACCAAAAAAATATTTTAAAACCTATCAAAAAAAAAGATTTACTACTATAAATCGGTTAATATTAATGACTTACAAAATAGCAACTAAATCTTCGGTTATTTTTTTCAGGTCTTCGTCTGATGGAATATATTTCGCACGAAACGATTTTACAACTTGAAGCCCAGATTCTGTTAAATTAGACTCAATTTGTGCAATGCTCTGTCCTCCCCAACCATACGAACCGAAAGCAACCGCTTTTCTATCTCGTGGCGATAATCCCTTTAAATACGTTAAAAATCCTGCAACTGCTGGCATCATATTATTATTTAAGGTTGGAGAACCAACACAAATATATTCAGCTGATAAAATTTCGGTCATAATATCAGACATATGATGGTGTTGAAGATTACAAATTACAGGAAAATAGCCTTTTGTTTCGAATGCACTCGACAAGGCGTATGCCATTTTTTCGGTTGAGTTCCACATCGAATCATAAATAATAATAGCTTTTTTTGTTACTTCACCCGACGACCATTTTTTGTATTCTTCTATAATCTTTCCAACATTATTACGCCAAATAATTCCATGACTTGTTGCGATTATTTCAATATCAACACCCTTTAAATCATCTAAAACCTTTTTAACTGGTTTATAATAAGGAAGAACAATATTTGCATAATATTTTCGAGCTTCTTCCATGATAATATCAACTGGATATTCGTCGTCAAAACGTTCCGATGAAGCTAAATGCTGACCAAATGCATCGTTTGAAAACAGAATTTTTTCTTCCGGAATATAACAAACCATATTATCTGGCCAATGAACCATTGGAGTTGTTATAAATTGCAAGGTATGCTTTCCTATGCTAATTTTGCTCCCCGTTTCTACAATTTTGAAATTCCAATTTTGTTTGTAATGAGCATTCAAACCTTTCACACCATTTGCAGTTGCAATAAGTTCTGCGTTAGGATTCAGTTCCATAATTTTAGGAATACCACCCGAATGATCCATTTCGGTATGATTTGAAACAACAATATCAATTTTACGTGAATCGATAATGTCAGAAATCCGTTCAATTAACTGATTTGTTAAATTGGGTTTTACTGCGTCAATTAAGGTTACTTTTTCATCAATGATTAAATACGCATTGTAGGTTGTGCCTCGTTGAGTAAGATAACCATGGAAATTTCGAACATTCCAGTCAATTGCCCCAACCCAATACACATTTTCTTTAATTTTTACAGCTTTCATTTTACAAAATTTCAAAATCCATTATTCTTCTTCGTCAAATTCATCTTTAGTTGCTCCACAGATAGGACACTCCCATTCATCGTGGATACTTTCAAAGCTAGTTCCTGCTTTAATATTTCCCGACGAATCTCCTACTTCAGGATCGTACACATAACCACAAACGACACATTTATGTTTTTTCATTATTATTGAATTTAGGTTAGTAATTTTCGGGGTATATTTCAAAATGCGATTTTGGATGTTGGCATGCAGGACACATATCTAAAGCCTCTTCTCCTTCGTGAACATATCCGCAGTTTCGACAAGCCCATTTTACCTTTTGACCCTTTTTAAATACAGTTCCGTCTTCGACATTTTGCAATAATTTTTTGAAACGTTTTTCGTGTTCAGCCTCAACTTTTGCAATCATTTTAAAAGCCGCTGCAATTTCGTTAAACCCTTCTTCTTTAGCCACTTCTGCAAAATGCGGATATAAATCAGTCCACTCTTCATTTTCGCCCATAGCTGCCGCCAAAAGATTTTCGGCTGTTGTTCCAATTTTACCGGCAGGGTAAGTTGCTGTAATCTCAACTTCACGACCTTCTAAAAATTTAAAAAAACGTTTTGCATGTTGCTTTTCTTGATTTGCTGTTTCAATAAAAATTGCTGCAATTTGTTCAAAGCCTTCATTTTTGGCAACTTTTGCAAAAAATTCGTATCTATTTCTTGCTTGTGATTCTCCGGCAAACGATTTTAATAAATTTTGTTCTGTTTTTGTTCCTGCTAACGATTTCATATTTTTTATTTTAAATTTATTATTGTTCTAAATTATATTAATGTTCTTTACAAATAACTAATATCCTCTTTTTCTAGCTGTCATTTTATCAATATTAACTTTCATAACCTCAACACCATTAATAGCTGGAGCATTGTACTGAAAATCAGCTCTATCAGTATAGTTACTCATAATTATATTCATGACACTAACTTTATCATCAAAGTTTTCGATAAATTCTACCCTCCCTTCGATAACAACACTTTTAAATTTCATTGAGTAACTACATGCAACTTGCTCTTGACGTATATTCAATACACTTTCTGTCTCCATCGAAATGCAAATGTTATTATTTTTTCGCAGAATGTCGATTTTTCGTCCAGTTTTGGCAGTATGTAAATACAGAATTCTATCTTTATAACCAAAATTAAAGGCAATCACATAAGGTTTATCTCCGTCAACAAAACCGACGTGGCAAATCTTAATATTTGCAATAATTTTTTCAATTTCCTTGATATCTGTTACTTCGAAGTTTTTCATAAAATTTTGTTTCAAAGTTAATTATTTAGACTTAATTTAACCAAAATAAATATTGAATAAAATAAGTTTTCAAACAGATAATTTCATATTTTTGAGAAACGAAATTAAAAAACTAAAATCTAAATATTATGATAAAAGAAAAAGTAGAAAAAATAATAAATGAGCAAATCGAAAAAGAAGCTTATTCTTCGAATTTATACTTAGCAATGGCAAGTTGGGCAGAAACCAGCGGATATGAAGGAGTTTCGAATTGGCTTCATGCTCAGGCAAACGAAGAGCGAATGCATATGTTAAAATTCATTTCGTATGTAAACGAAAGAGGCGGAAAAGCGGTTATTCCAGCAATTAAAAAACCACCAGTAGCTTTTAAAACGGTACACGATATGTTTAAACAAGTCTTGACTCACGAAGAATATATTACCGATTCGATTAACGAAATTGTAGCTACTTGTATCGAACAAAAAGATTTTTCAACTCAAAATTGGGTTCAATGGTTTGTTACCGAGCAAATTGAAGAAGAAAAATCAGTACGAGCAATTATCGATAAATTAAGTCTTGTAGGAAAAAACAACGACAATCTTTATTTATTCGATAAAGATATTCTTGGGATGAGAGGAACTGCAACCGCTGCAGAATAAAACAAAAAAGAGGAGTTTCAAATGAAACTCCTCTTTTTTTTAAGGAAAAAGCCCCAAACATTGCTGTTTGAGGCTTGGAAATTATGAAAAAACTAACTAACCTCAACTTCTATCTCTTCGCTTTGCCACAATCCGTGTTTAGTACAGAATGACATGGCTAAGAGCTTCATGTTACTTTTAGGTACAATGTAAAAATCCACCTCAACTTGATTTGCAGCACTTCCCATCGCTCCTTCAACCATTGTTGTTTGTGCTAACATTTTCTCACCGTTCCACAATTGCACCCATGCAATATAATGGTCGGGGTCATCGGGGTGTTTATATTCTTCGCCTACTTTAACTTTAACTTTAAACTTTTCACCTGCTGTTGCTTTATTTTCGCAGTGCACAAATACCGAATGTCTATCGATATAATCTTTTTTTGCTTCTCTGTCGATTGTTGAAATATCAACGTATCTATTAATTTTCATGACTTTAAATTTTAAATTGTTTTACTAAAAACTTCATCTAACGAAGTTAATAAAATTTTATTTTTTTCCTAAATAATCAGCAACACCTTTAGCTGTTGCTTTCATTGCCTCATCTCCTTTGTGCCAATCAGCTGGACAAACTTCGCCAAATTCTTCAAAATGTTGAAGTGCATCAACCATTCTAATTGCTTCATCAACACTTCGTCCTAATGGCAAATCGTTTATAACTTGATGCCTAACAATTCCTGATTTATCGATTAAAAATAATCCGCGATAAGCTACCGGAGCTCCTGTAAATATTGAATTCCCATCTTCGTTATAGTCATAACTACCGGCAAGAACTTCGTAATTTTCGGCAATTGTTTTTGATAAATCAGAAACTATTGGAAAAGTAACTCCTTTAATTCCTCCGTTTTTTAATTCAGTTTGTAACCAAGCCAAATGAGAGAACTCAGAATCGATAGAGCAACCAACAACGGCTACGTTTCTTTTTTCAAATTCCGCAATTTTTTCTTGAAATGCGATAATCTCAGTAGGACAAACAAATGTAAAATCTAATGGATAGAAAAAGAAAATTACATGTTTTTTACCAAGATATTGTTCCAACGAAAAACCTTCAGATATTTGATTTCCATTTAATACGACTTTCGATTTAAAAATCGGTGCTTTTTTTCCTACTAATGACATAATTATTATTTTTTAGTTTTATACATAATTTATTGTACAAAGATAGGACGAAAAATCCATTTAATCAAGTATTATTTTACTTAAATGCTATTTTGTTAATATAAATCCTGATAGCGAACCAAAACCTATTGTCATCCAAGGATTTGAAGTTATAGGACAAGTTCCTCCACTACAACCTATATAATAATAGTATAAGTACCCGATTATTCCTCCGACAATAATTCCTAATGCGTGTTTTGCATACTTATATTTTCGAAAAAACACTTTTAAAGGACACGGATTTTCAGTATTACATTCTGTATTCATAATTATAATTATTTAAACATAATAATATGTAAATATAAAAATTATTCCTTAATAATTTTTATATTTCAAAAATAGTTTTGATATTTGGGTAATTAAATACATGTTTAACCTAGTAAAATTATGGCAAAAGTTTTTTATATGTCCGAAGCGGCTTCAATAGCATTGCACTCAATGGTAATGATAGCACGAAGAAATGAGATGATGAATGTTCTTAAAATATCTGAATTGATTGGTTCGTCGAAGCATCATGTTGCCAAAGTTTTACAGCGTCTTGTGAAAGACGATTTGCTAATTTCGTCTAGAGGACCATTTGGCGGATTCACATTAAAAAAGAAACCCTCAGAAATAGCTTTATTAGAAATTTTCGAATCAATTGAAGGACGAATAGAGATTTCTAAATGTCCTAACGACATTGCTATTTGTCCATTCGACAAATGTATTCTTGGAACAGTAGCCAATAAAATGACCAAAGAATTTAGAGAGTATATGAACGAGCAAACACTCGACAAATATTTATAGTTTCTTTTTCGAGAATTTGTCTATTGTAAAACCCAGCAAGCTTCCTAATACTAATGTCATGATGGATATTGGTATCAAAGATATAGGTTCGTGCCAAGCAATAATAAACGAACTTGGGATTAGTGTCAAGAAAGAAATTAGAATTCCTTTCAAAACAGGATTTATTTTCAAGTCAACAGAAGCGATGAAAAAACCAATAATTATCCACATCGATAAAGCCGAAAAATTTGCATCCCAAGTCAAGCCTTGAATTATCATAGGAGTAACATCAATGATTCCGGCAACAACTCCTAAAATTAAGCCTATTGATTTTTTATTCATCTGTTTAATTTTTATTAGTTTTTTTATTTGCCAGATGGAATACGCCAACAATAATCATGTAGCTTGTTAATTTATTCTCAATCATGGCTTTTTCATACAGTTATTTATAAATTTAACAAATGCATTTTTGCAAAACACTTAAACTACGAGTACCTTCGTTAAAAATCAAGTCCAACATACTCAGATTGGGTTTAAATCCAAATTTGTTGTCAAACACTTGATAATATGGAATATTTTCGAAAAAATCATCAGTTTTTTGCATTCGTTTTTTGGGATGAATAGAATCGCGATAATCGACAATTGTATCATAATGCAATCTATAATCATCGGAATACATAACTTTTTTTTTCAAGCCCAACAAATTAAGGACTTCAGTTGTAATCAAATTGTTGTAATCGAATAAATACTTGTGTTTTTTTTCAAAAAAAATCAGCAAATCTTCGATATAATAATCATAGAATGGAGACGATTTATAAGCAGATTCAAGCGTACGCATATGTTGCTTTTGCCAATTTTCAGAATAATCGATTTCAACATCGGTAATCAAATTTTTAAGCTGTCCATTCTTTTTAATGGGCACATTAAGATTTTGAATCCCGTTTGCCCCTAATATTTCGCATCGATTCCGAAAAGATTGCTTCGAATAATTTTCGTGTTGCTCAATTATTAGATTATCGAATTGCAGAAACTTTGAAAAATATTGAATATTTCCAAAAAAACTTGACGAAAGAATGCATGTATTTTCAGTATTCATCTATTAATTAAGCATTTATGCGATTGTGTTATTAAGTATTGTTAAATTAATTCAAGTTTATAAAAAAAAATGTATTTTTAACGACAATAATTTGAAAATTTTTTAAATAAATATATGCAAAAATTACTAATGTTAGGCGATGAGGCAATTGCACAAGGAGCAATTGATGGCGGAATGTCGGGAATATATGCCTACCCAGGAACTCCCTCAACCGAAATTCTTGAATTTGTGCAACATGCACCTTTAGCAAAAGAAAGAAACATTCATAGACTTTGGTCAACAAACGAAAAAACAGCTATGGAATGCGGCTTAGGAATGTCTTATGCTGGAAAACGAGTCATGGTTTGTATGAAACATGTTGGGCTAAATGTTGCCGCAGATCCTTTTGTTAACTCAGCAATCACAGGAGCAAACGGAGGTTTAATATATACAATCGCCGATGATCCATCAATGCATTCATCACAAAATGAACAAGATTCAAGAGCCTTGGCAAAATTTGCGTTGATTCCGGTTTTTGAACCATCGAACCAACAAGAAGCATATGACATGGCTTATTCGGGTTTTCAATTTTCGGAAAAGTATAAATTACCAGTAATGCTTAGAATAACGACTCGCTTGGCTCATTCACGTTCAGGAGTTGCCCGAAAAGAAGTAAAACCAGAGAACTCTGTAAAATTGCCTGAAAATCCTACACAATTTGTACTTTTACCTGCTATCGCACGCAAACAATACAAAGATCTGCTAAAAAAACAAGAATTATTAGAGATGGAATCGGAAAATTCTGTTTTTAATAAATATATTGATGCCGATAATAAAAGCATGGGAATTATTGCTTGCGGTTTGGCATACAATTATTTGCTTGAAAATTATGAAGATGGAAAAGTTCCATATCCTGTTTTAAAACTTGGACAATATCCACTTCCTAAAAAAATGATTCAACGAATGGTAAATGAATGCGATTCGATTCTTGTTCTTGAAGATGGATATCCAGTTGTAGAAGAATTACTTAAAGGATTTTTGGGAATCGGAATAAATGTAAAAGGTAGATTAGATGGCACAGTTCCTCGCGATGGCGAATTAGACCCAAATATTGTTGCAAGTGCGCTTGGAATTAAGCAAGAATTTGGTTCTGATAAACCTAAAATCGTTGAAAATCGTCCGCCTTCGTTTTGTTCGGGTTGCGGTCATATAGACACATACAGTGCAATGAATGAAGTTGTTGACAGATATGGACGAGGACGAGTTTTTGCCGACATAGGTTGTTATACCTTGGCTGCCCTACCTCCGTTTAATGCTATTAATTCTTGTGTTGATATGGGTGCTTCGGTTACCATGGCAAAAGGAGCCTCCGATGCAGGTTTAAGACCCGCTGTTGCAGTAATTGGAGACTCAACTTTTACACATTCTGGAATTACAGGTTTACTAGATGCTGTCGTTGAAAACACTCCTATGACTTTGATTATTTCAGATAACGGAACAACAGGAATGACTGGAGGTCAGGAATCAAATGCAGTTGGCAAAGTTGAAGATATTTGCAAAGGCATTGGTGTTGACCCAAACCATATAAGAGTTATTACTCCTCTGAAAAAAAATCACGAGGAAAACGTAAAAATTATGCAAGAAGAATTTGAGTATAATGGTTTATCGGTAATTGTTTCGAGAAGAGAATGTATTCAAACCTTGAAGCGACGCAATGCAATGAAATTTGCTAAAAAAATGGATTAAAAATTTAAACGAAACTTAAAAATGAAAACAGATATAATTTTAGCAGGTGTTGGAGGTCAGGGAATATTGTCAATTGCGGCGTCAATAGGCATGGCTGCCCTTAAAATTAATTTACACTTAAAACAAGCCGAAGTTCACGGTATGAGTCAACGAGGAGGTGATGTTCAATCACACTTACGAATATCCGACAAAGAAATTGCCAGCGACCTGATTCCCAAAGGAAAAGCAGATATTATTATTTCAGTAGAGCCAATGGAATCGCTGCGGTATCTTCCATACTTGTCTCCAACAGGATGGATTGTTACAAACACAAAGCCGTTTATTAATATTCCGAACTACCCTGAATTAGAAAATGTAATGAACGAAATTAAAAAGCAAAAAAACTATATTATGATTGATGCTGATTCAATTGCAAACGAACTTGGTTCTGCCCGATCATCAAATATGGTAATGCTTGGAGCAGCTTCACCGTTTTTAAATATTTCGTTCGAAACATTAGAACAAGGGATTCGTGATATTTTTGGAAGAAAAGGAGAAGAGGTTGTTAATGTTAATTTAGCTGCACTAAAAGCAGGTAGAGACTTTGCCGAGAAGAACCGATAAAGATTAACAAGCTTTTGATAAGCGTTTATGATTTGTGAAAAAAATGTTTTTTCTTTGTACATAAACAAAATTACAAACAACATGAAAAAAATATTCTTTTTTACCTTGCTCGCAATTTCTGCAATTAATTTATCGGCTCAAGAAGGTTTGTTTCTTGGAGCAAGAGGCGGTTACGGTTCGTCGTGGTTACTAAATCCAAATGTAATGGATCAAGGAGATTCACAAGATTTTGCTATTACGGGCAGTCATAATATAAATGTGTTTTTAGGCTACGATATTACCGAAAGCTTTGGATTAGAAACTGGCTTAATTCTAAACACACACAAGCAAAAATACATTGGAGATGTTACGGTTGACACTTACGAATCGTTAATTACCATGAAAACTGTTGATATTCCACTTTTGTTTAAAGTGGGAAAAGCTGTTTACTTTGAAGCAGGACCTATTGTTTCGTTCATTAGCGATGTTGAGTACAATATTGATTACGAAACATTTGATATTGTTGACGACACAAAAACAGTAACCGAGGATTTTAAAGGTACAAATATTTGTTTTTCATTAGGAGTTGGCGGAGATATTCCAATTAACGAAAATATTTTTATTAATATTGGCGGTAGAATTATTGGTGGATTAACCGACATTGAAGGAGTTAATGCATTTGGAGCATCGAAAGATTTATTAGGAAATCCTGAAGACTTTAAAACCAATACTGCTTATGCAGGAATACATATTGGAATCAAGTTTAAATTGTAAAATTGGATTCATTAGGAATAAAAAAAGCCTCTTTCGAGGCTTTTTTTATTCCTAGAGGGAACTACTTTTCATTAAGAATTGTGTTTCGATTTAATGAAATTTTTAACAAATACCTTTAAAAATCTTCATCTCATATCTAAATATATGCAATAATCTCCAACAATAAACATTTGTATATTAATAACATAATATGTTTTTTTTATTTATTTTCAATTTTTAAGTCTTTTTAATCGTCATTTTCGTTTTGTATATGAGAATTAAATTTTGATGACAATGAATTTAAAGCAGATAAAAGAATTTGAGAAAATAATTGAACAATACCAAGATCAACTTGTAAAATATGCATTTTATAGAGTTGGGTCTTATGAGGACGCTCAGGATATTGTTCAAAATACTTTTATTCGATTTTTTAGTAAACAAATAGAGGTCAATAAATTAGACAACTCTAAAAGCTATCTTTATCGATGTATTCATAATGCATGTATCGATTTTATTAGAGTAAATAACAAAATCAAATACGATTCCCTCGAAAGTTTTCCTGAAATAAATAACATTGAAACGACTTCTCATTTTGATTTAATTGAAGAATATAAAAGAATCAATGCAATGCTTAGAAATTTACCTATTGACCAATCTGAAATCGTACAAATGCGTTGTATCGACGAACTCAGTTTTATCGAAATTGCTGAAATTTTAAAGATTCCTATAACAACAGCAAAATCAAGATTTAAATATGGAATTGAAAAATTAAAAACAAGTTACATGAAAGAAAGAGAGGTTAACTATGGATTGTAAAAATTTTAAAGAAAACAGTTTTGAACTTTTCGAAAACTACGAAAATGAAAATCATCAAGAATTAAGAGATCATCTTAGAGCTTGTTCGGTTTGTTCAAAAGAATTTGAAGAAAATCATGCTGTTTTAAAATCACTAAAGCCTAAAATTAAAATCACTGCTAATATTAATCTTAAGCAGTCAGTTATTAACCATTTAAAAAATACAAACAATATGACACTAAAAAAGAATATCAACATTAAACGATTAATTTCAATTGCTGCTATCATATTAGTCGTCCTTGCAATTACTCCTTTCATAAATATTTCAAACAGTGGGTTATTCGTAAATACAGCCAATTCGGCTGAGCGTATTTTTGAAAAATCACTAGAGTCAATGTTAAATGTACATACTATGTATATCAATTTAAAAGTAAGAACCATAGAACAAGACAACTTTGAACTAATTGGGAAAGAATATGATTTCGTTGAACACATTATAACCAAAACATTTGATAAACCAGAAAAATGGAAGATTAAGAAACCATTAAGAGAAGTTGCTTTCGACGGAAAAACAAACTACTTATTTATTAAAAATGTTGAATATGCTATAAAAGAAAATCGAAATGTAAATTTTACATCGTGGATGAATAGAATCCTTTTTCCTGCGGAACTTTATAAATCTGAAATTGAGAATGCAAAAAATAATAAAAACTGTACTTATAAAGTGGAAGAAGCTGATAATAACATTATTTTAACAGTCGAATCGCAGGCAAATGGCAATTATAACAATCCATACTTAAAAAATACGTCAATTTCCGATTCTGATAGCAAGGTAGTTTACACATTTTCGAAAAATAGTTATTTGCTCAGTAACTTAAAGGTTTTCATTAAAGTTGACCAAATTGATAAATTGGTTCTTTACACTGAGAAAATAGAATACAATAAAGAATTACAAGATGAAGATTTTAGTATCGAACTACCTTCAAATGTTGAATGGAAAACAATTAAAGATGAATTTATCAATGCTGAAAATTTCAAAAACATTTCTAGTAAAGAAGCGACTAAAAGATTTTTTGAAGCAATGGTAACTGAAAATTGGGAAGCAATAGAAGAAGTTTATTCTCTACTGAGTATTTCTAGTAGCGAAAAAACAGAAGAATTCAAATCTATATTTTCTAACCTAAAGATATTGTCAATTGGAAATTCTTTCAAGTCAGGAAATTATCCAGGAGAATTTGTTCCATATAAAATTAAGCTTTCAGATGGCAACATTATCGAACATAATCTTGCCTTAAAGAAAAATGCACAAAATGTGTGGATAATTGATGGCGGAATATAAAACGTTCATTAATCACTCCAAACCTCCAAGGGTTTGAAACCCTTGGAGGTTTACATAAAATTATTTAATGTTGTATCGTTTTACAATGCCCCCAGCTACCTCCTAATGCTTATTCGTTCAGTTAAAATTTTATCGTTTGTAATCAGATTTATGAAATAAATACCTTGTGAATATTGGTCTAATTTAAGTTCAATAAGTTTATTTTCGCGAACAATTTCTTCGAATAATAATTGCCCTAATTCATTGTAAAATCTGATATTTTCAACTTTTAAATCGCTTTTGCTTAAATCAACAAATAAATTATTTTTCGTTGGATTTGGATAGATATTTATATTGTGTAAATTAAGTTCCTCCACGCTGTTTGAAGTATCTTTTACCGTAACATAAGTTTGAACTAACGCGGTATCGTAATTCAAATTATTGAATACAATTAACTTTGTTGAAAAAATTCCAATTGTATTATATTTTACAGATGATGGATTATCGTCAGAAGAAATACTTGGTGTAGCACCTTCAAATGTCCAATTATTGCTTATAATTGTTCCTGTTGACAAATTTGTATAATCAAGCGAGTCGCCCACAAAAATAGTCGTGAAATTAGATGTAAAATCGGCATTCAGTTCAACTGTATCTTGAACATAAATATAACTTTCGACATAAGCCGTATCAAAACTAACTGTATTGTTTACAATGAGTCGAACCGCATAAAAACCGGGAATATTGTATTTAATATTCAAAGGATTTTTAATAGTTGATGTATTTGTAACAGCTCCGTCAAAAGTCCAATCATAAAAGAAAGGCGTTCCAGTCGAAAGGCTTGTAAAATTAACCGAATCGCCTACAAAAATGGTATCCATATTAACTGTAAAATCAGCATTTAAAGGAGCAGTATCAAGAACAATAATTCTATCCGATTTTACCAAAGTATCTCCGCCAAAGCCATTTTTCGCCCACAAAGTTACGTCATAAATACCTGGAGTGTTATAAGTAACTGTTCGATTTTTATCAAACGAAAGGCTTGGAGTTCCTCCTTGAAAAGTCCATTTCCACCAATTTGGCAAGCCTGTAGTTTCGTCGGTAAAACTAACCGTTTGACCTTTATTGATTAAGGTATCGCTTTCAGAAAAAGCAACAACCGGCAAAATAGTTCCACAAGTTTGATTCATTCCATTGAGCGACATAACTCCACTATTATCAGGGTCGAGCCAATCTTTCAATCTTTTATCGGCAGTAGTTCCGTTCGATGCCCACGAGTATGAAAATTTTCCATAATAATCGTAACCCAACAAATTTGTGCAAGTTGAAGAACCTCCAGTTAAATCGCCAACGATTAGTCCACTTGAATTAAACATTGGAGAACCCGAAGAACCACCTTCGGTTACACCATCAGCCCAACGAAAAGTCCAATGACTGCCCGATGCACTTCCCCAAGAAGAAGAAATAGGAGTTTGTGTATAAGTTGATATTTTTTTAATATCTCCACTTGGGTGATGAATGCCTGCTCCTCCAGCAGATGCTGTAGTCGAGCGATTCCAACCGTTATAATAAACATTCCATGCTTCGGTTGGGTATGTTTCGAGAGCCAATAAGTAAAAATCGGAACCTGAATCACCACCATTTCCTCCGTTTGCAACATGAAATGCACCAGTCATTGTATTCGATGATGGTTCGGTTGCTGGATTTGTACAATCAACCGCTTCATAGTTAAAATAAAATACCCAACTTTCTAAATCTTCGTCGGTTGCACCTTCAGCACAATGGTCGGCAGTTAAAAAATATGGATAGCAATCTTCTTTAACATTATTTATCAATGAACCGGTACATAAATAATATCCGTCGCCAATTTTAATAGAAATTCGAGCAACACCTCTTTTTTCATCTTGCCAATCGTCGCCAATCGGAGTACAATTTATATTATTCTGGCACGATTCAGAATCTCCAAACTCTTTATTTCCAAGCAAGAAATTCACATTGCGAAAAGCATAAGCTATTTCGGAAATGCTTATTATAGGTTTATATGGCGATGATGGCGACTCAACATATTCAATAGTTATAGTTTCTCCTTTTATGAGTTCGTTTGCAAATCTTCCATGTGGTTTATTATTGTCGATAGTGTAGGCTCCCAACTGCTGTTGTTTGGTTTCATCGTAAAGATACAATTCTCCGCCTTCGGGAATAATAAATTTATCGTAATAAACGCCTAAAGCTAAAGCTCCATCTGATTGAATTTTTAATCGCCATATTTCACGACCATCGGGTAATTGTTGCCAATATCCTGAATTATCAATTGTTAAATTTACAAAAATAGACTCAGCATATTTTAAGGGAGTTCCATCTTTTAAGTTTTCAGCATCTTCGATTTCGATTTTATTCATATCGATGCTTGATAATTTGACAATTTTAGCATTGTCGTACGCCAAATTATAATATAAACTTGGAGCTAAACCCCCTTTGCTAATTTGTGCATTTGCATAAAATGCTAAGAAAACTAAAACTGTAAAAAGTGCTAAAATTTTCATATTAAGGTATTTTGTGATAAGTAACATTTAAAAGTATAAAGAAATATTTCAAAAAATTAAAAAGAATATGTTTTTTTGATAAATCGACAAAAAACAGTAAATCAATTTACTTTAAAAGGCTGATATTATATTCTCTGTCAAAATAAATAACTTTTACCGACTGATTTTCGAAACCGTCTTCAGCATTTTTTTTAACAAATTCAAAATCGGTGCTTAATACAGGAATATCGATATGCTCGATGCAATTAACAAAATTCTTTCCGTACTCTGACAGGCTTTTTACAAAATAGCGAGTAATGTCGTAACCTAAAAAACTGAAAGGGTCTTCGGGTTCGTGCTTAAACATAAAATGAGACTCCTTAATAAAAACCATAGTTGTTGAATCTGTGTAATCGACAAAAGTTGGTTGAAATGAATGTAAGTTTATACGATGAAAATATTCTAAATCTATATTTTCAAATTTCTCCCATACTGGTAAACCTACAATCGAAATTTTAAATTCTTTTGCATTCAAACTCAAACGCGAAACAATACTGCTGACTTGGGCTTGGTCGGTAAAAGGCAAAAACACAACATTTTCTTTTGTCTGCACCATTGCATTTTCAACATTTGTTGATATCGAACCCGTACCTTGTATTTCTTTGAAAGTGATTGTAGAGGCCATTTCGGCAACAAAACCATCAATCATTTTTTTGTAGATTTGAGCCAATTTATCTTTTTCGATATTTGCACTTGAGACATAAATAAAGTTTCGGTCTTTGTATTTGGTTAAAATATTTTTTATCGAAAAGTACAATTGCGTTGTAATAGATGGAATTACCTGAAATACAAATGGATTTTGTGTAAGAATTTCTTGTTTTGATAAGAAGGGAGAAACTATATAAATTCCATGTTGTTTTGCAAATTCACTTACTTGCATAAATTCATCGAAATACGAAGGTCCTATAATTAAATCAACCGTTTTAAGCTCTGGTTTATTTAATATTTCAACAATTTTTGCCGAGTCGTTTTTAGTATCAAAAACCTGCAAAAGGACATTTTTGCCCTCTTTTCGAAGTGTGTCAAGAGCCAAAAGTACTCCCTCGTAAAACTCTATAAAATGAGAATTCGGATAAAATTCATCCTCGTTTTTTACAAGTTTATCCATATCAACTCTAAGATTTTTTTCGGCGTGAAAAGGTAAAAATAGTGCAATATTTATCGGGCGACCAACAATTGGTTTAATGTTGCTGTCGCAAGGTAGTGATATTATTTGTTGATTGTTTGCCGTATTCGTTTTTTGAATAAGCGAATCGATTTGCTGTACAAATTTTGTTGTATCGACCGATTTTGGATTATGAGCTTTAAAGTCTTCGATAATTACATTGTTTATTTTCGGAATTCTAATGGCTTCACCTGCTTTTAATCCATTTGCATTTACGTCGGGGTTTGCTTTTAAAATATCCTCCACCTCAACATTGTACATTTTTGCAATGGAATATAAGGTTTGTTTTTTTTCTACTTCGTGATAATTATAGTTGTTGTCTTTTGCTATTTCTTTTTCAGGCTCGACTTTAAATGCTTCTGCAACCCTATCTTCCTTCAGTTTTGGGATTCTAATTAAATCGCCAATCTTAATACCTTCACCTATTAACGGGTTGTTTGATTTTATTTCATCTACCGTTACGTTATATATTTTCGAAATTGCATAAAGCGTCTGACTTTGCTCAACTTTATGAACAATATATTTTCCGGCACTTAATATTTCTTCTTCGGTACTATTAACTCCCTGAAAAATAGGAATATTCAAAACTTGGTCAGGCTTAATTCCTTCAAAAACATTTGTATTTTCAATTGCAATGTCTTTGGGTAATACATTATATGCTTTACTGATTGAATAAAGAGTTTCTCCTTTTTGAACGGTATGCAGATAAAATTTTTTACCGTTTACCAACACTTTTTGGGTTGAGCGTTTAACTGTTATTGTTGTATCCTGAGCATTAAGATTAATGGTAAATAATACAAATAAAACAACTGTTAAAAGCCTTGCAAGCATAATAATTTAAAGTTTTTTACAAATGTAAATAAAAAAAGGTTTATTGGTATAATAATTTGCAAATAACTACTCTATACTTATAATTTTAAACTCTGTTCTTCGATTTTGTGCTCGACCTTCTTCGGTATTGTTTGAGGCAATTGGCTCAGAAAAGTTATAACCTTTATACGAGACTCGTTCTTTCGGAATATTATTTTCAAGCAAATATTCATAAACTGTTTTTGCTCTATTCTCTGATAATGATTGATTATACGCTTGATTTCCAATATTATCGGTATGTCCGCTTATTTCAATCTTAACTTTTGAATTTTTATTCATGAATTCAAGCAATTTTGTTAACTCGGCTTTCGATTCTGGTTTTAGCTGATACTTGTTTGTTTCATAAAAAATATTTTTCAAAACAATTTTCACATCTTCTTTTATTGGCAGTAGGGGAATGTTTAACGTATAAGGCTTCGAAGGGTCAGTCATATCTTTTAACGAAAAATTTTCGGAATAAAACATGTATCCGTCTTTTGAAGCATTGAAGGCGTAATTTTTATTTATTGGCAGACAAACCAAATATTCACCATTTATTTCGTTTGAATTTGAACTAATCAAGGTTTCGGAAGTTTCCAAATCCATTAATTCAAATTTTGCATGTAACCGTTCTTTTGAAAGCGAATCGTAAATAAATCCCTTAACGTAAGTAACTAAAGTTGGTCGGGCATTTTCGTACAATTCAAAACCATAAATATCTAATCCGTTTTTTGAGTCTCGATTAGAAGCAAAATATGCATAATTTCCTTGTGCATTCACAATTAAGCCTCGTTCGTCGGAAAATGTGTTTATCGGAAAACCCACGTTTTGAGTTGCCGACCAATTACCAAGAGAATCACGTTTGGTGTAAAAAATATCTAATCCGCCCATGCCTACATGTCCATCGGAAGAAAAATATAAGGTAGAATTATCGGGGTGAATGAAAGGTGCTATTTCGTTATTAATGGTATTAATAGTGTCGCTTAAATTTTGAGGCACCGACCATGAGATTTTACCCATTGGGGAAACATTAACAATTTCGGCCGACCAAATATCCATCAAGCCATTTCCTCCGGGACGATTACTAACATAGTACAATGTTTTTCCATCGGACGAAAAAGAAGGATTCGACTCCCAATATTCTGAATTAACAGGAGTTCCGACATTTTGAGGAACCGTCCAAATATCTCCAATAATTTTGGAATAATAAATATCGCAAGAACCAAAATCCTCAGGTCGATTGCAAACCGTGTAAAAAACGTACATTCCATCGGGTGAAATACACAAAGCTCCTTCGTTATTAGGAGTGTTTATGGGTTTTCCCATATTTTTAGCCAAAGTCCAATCGTAATAATTTTTTTTACTAATGTAAAAATCCTCTTGCATTCCAGTGTGAGTTACTCTCTCGTTTGGATTGCTTGGAATTTGGCGAGTAATAAACATGAATTCTTCATCGGCTGTAAGCGAGGGCCAATATTCATCGTATTCAGAGTTTATATTACTGCCCAAGTTAACAGGTTTAAAATCAACTGGGTGTAAACTTGATTTATAACCATATTCGGCTCTTGACAATTTATCTTCGGCTTGAGCTTTCAGGCTCGCTTTTATTTTGTCGAGTGTAAGAAAATAGGTTAGATGGTCTTTCGATTCTTTATACATTCCAATATTTAATTCGGCTTCGGCAACGAACAGATATGTTTTCGGTGAAAATGCAGAATCGATATTAATGGCTCGATTGTATTCGTTAATTTCTTCTAAATATTTTTTATTGTCGTGATAAATGTTCGCTTTTAAAATATAAGCTTCGATAAATTTATTGTCAATAGCTATGGCATTATCGAGTTCGGCAATAGCTTCGGTATCGAGACGACTGTCGTATTTTTGCATCGCCGACTGAAATAGTTTTATTGCCTTTTTCGATTTAGTAGAATATTCTTCCTGAGAAAACGATGTTTGAGATTGAAATGATAGTAGCAACAAAACGAAAAAAAACTTTGCTACTTCACAAAATGGGAATCTTATAAATGATGCAACTTTAAACTTTAAACTTTTCACTTTAAACTTTTTAAGGAATATTCATAAATTTATGACTTTGCAGCGATATTTTCCATTTAGGATTGTTTTTTATATAAGAAACTGTTTGATGAATAATTTTATTGTACATGCTCCATTCGGGTTGCAAATACAATATACATTCATTGCGAACTTGTTTAGCAGCTTCTTCTGCCCATTCAAAATCTTCGATGCTGTAAATAATAACTTTTAATTCGTTTGCTTTTTTGTAAATATCGAGCAAGGGAGGATTATTTTTTTTGGGCGATAAACAAATCCAATCCCATTCTCCTGTCAAAGGTTTGTTTCCGGCTGTTTCGAGAAAAGTTTCAACTTTTTGCTTTTTTAATTCAATGCACAAATAATCGAGATTATAGTTCAATGGTTCGCCACCTGTAACAACAATAGCTTTGGCTGGCTGAGAGGCTGCGTTTTTTACGATTTCGTCAACATTAACCGTTTTGTGCAATTCAGGATTCCACGAAAATTTTGAATCGCACCATTTGCACCCAATATCACAACCGCCAATTCTGATAAAATAGGCAGCTTTTCCAGTATTATAACCTTCTCCTTGAAGTGTATAAAATTCTTCAACTAAAGGTAGAATCTTTCCTTCTTCTAGTAATTTTTCATCGTTCATATTAATCACAAAAATATGAAAGTATATGGAATGGATAAAATTAAATTACACTGCTAAGCGATTAAAACATAAATTAATGATATAAATAATTAATAATGAGCAAATAAAAACACATTACGCTCCTACGGAGCTAAAAAAAATACATTAATATTTACTTTAAACATCACGTTCCTACGGAACTTTGAAAGAGCTAACTCCAAATAAACCCAGATTACGCAATAGATTTTTTCTAATGCGTAGCATTAGGTAAATTTGCAGCATGGAATATGATATAAGCTATACAAATAAAGAGATTACGCCTTGGGGCGGAATGGTGCTTTTAAAACAAATGT
>Ga0209417_1001162_pt1 | contig 50568 bp, 39 predicted proteins | sample RifGroF2_FD_184002 | JGI IMG/M metagenome (GOLD analysis project Ga0209417, IMG submission 184002) | Groundwater microbial communities from Rifle, Colorado, USA - Groundwater F2 (SPAdes) (version 2) | ecosystem: Environmental > Aquatic > Deep subsurface > Groundwater | place: Rifle, Colorado...
CCCCAGTCTTTTTTCAATATTAGCCCGAAAGTTGCAGAAAATATCAAAAAAAGACTGGGGATGGTTTTTCCTTCTTGTCACACTTGAACCATTCATCTATTTTATTGGAGAAACTTTCGGACTAAAAATAGTTAATTCACCCACTCTTGGTGCTATAATTATCTCCACAATCCCCATTTTTGCATTAATTGCAGGGAGAGTTTTCTACAGTGAGAAAATTACGGGATTCAATATCTTTGGCATTGGCATTACTCTTCCGGGGATCTTGCTAGTTGTTTTTGAAAAAGGAGGATTGCAATTTTCACACACAATAGGAATTCTATTGCTATTTATTGCGGTTTTTGCTGCTGTGGGTTATTCTGTCGTTGTTAAACAGCTTGCATTTAAATATAACAGCTATACAATTGTTACATATCAGCACCTTATGGGAGCTCTGTTTTTCCTGCCACTTTTCATCTATTTCGACTACAGTACCTTTTCAATAGAGAATCTCAGCAATATGGCAATTTTAAAACCATTGTTGTTTCTGGCTGCTCTCTGTTCCTCGCTTGCCTTCATCCTCTTTATAAATTCAATAAAATCATTAGGAGTTGCAAGGACAAATATTTTCACAACTTTGGTTCCGGTAGTTTCTGCGTTTGGCGCATTCATACTTGGTGAAGAAGGACTTACAATAAGGAAAATAATAGGGATTGTAATAGTAGTAGCTGGAGTAATAATTGCGCAAAGGCAAAAATAGTTGAACTATTTACCCCTGTTTAAGGCTTAACTGAACCCGCCCCCTCATCAAATCAACTTCAATCACCCTGACACTAACGTGTTGCTGTAGCTTGACTACTTCTGATGGATTGGAAATGTATTTATCTGCCATCTGAGATATGTGTATCAGGCCGTCTTGTTTGATTCCGATATCGACAAATGCTCCAAAGTTAGTTATGTTGGTAACTATGCCCGGAATAACCATTCCAATCTTAAGATCTTCTATTGTCTGGACATCTGATGCAAATTCGAGAACCTTTGGCGTTTGTCTTGGGTCTCTTCCTGGCTTTGCCAGCTCTTCGACTATATCGTTCAAGGTAGGTAAACCTACATCTTGAGAAACGTATTTTTTTATATCAAGTTCCTTTCTTTTTGACTCTTCTTTGATAATTTCCGAAACTGAACGGTTAATATCTCTAGCCATTTTTTCTACAAGCTCGTATCTTTCAGGATGTACTGCAGAGTTGTCAAGAGGGTTTACAGCGTCTGGAATTCTGAGAAAACCTGCACATTGTTCAAAAACCTTTTCTCCCAGTCTTCTGACTTTCAATAATTCCAGTCTTGATTTGAATACTCCTTTTTCGTTTCTGTAATCGACTATGTTCTTTGCAATTGATGGACCTATTCCGGATACATAGCTTAAAAGATGCTTGCTTGCTGTGTTAAGGTTGACCCCTACCCTGTTCACGCAACTGACAACGGTGTTGTCCAACATATCCTTTAGCAGAGATTGGTCAATATCATGCTGATACTGTCCCACACCTAATGACTTTGGATCTATCTTCACCAGTTCTGCCAGTGGGTCCATTACTCTTCTGCCAATTGATATTGCTCCTCTTACCGTAACATCGTAATTTGGAAATTCCTCTCTTGCCACTGGTGATGCTGAATATATGGATGCTCCGTCTTCACTGACAGAAAAGACTTGTATCCCTTTTGGCAAAGGGACTTTCTTAATAAATGCCTCTGTCTCCCTGCTTGCTGTTCCATCTCCAATGGCTATGATCTCAATTTTATATGATTCTACAAGGTTTGATATTTTTTTTATAGCGTTTATCTTGTCATTAACCGGAGGGTGCGGATAAATTGTGTCGTTGTGAAGAAGTGCCCCTTGAGAATCAAGACATACCAATTTACATCCTGTCCTAAAGCCAGGATCTAGCGCCAATACTCTTTTCTGTCCTATAGGAGGAGCAAGTAGAAGGGCTGTCAGATTTTCCCCAAATACCTTAACTGATTCCAAATCGGCTTTTTCTTTTGCTAATCTGAGAGTTTCGTTCTCAATTGAAGGATTAAGCAACCTCTTGTATGAATCCTCAATTGCCATTTCCATCTGTTCAAGATTACTCTTGCTTACCACATAACCGTTTGGTATTACTCTTCTTTTAATAATGTTTTGCGAATAATCGGAATCTACTTCCAGTTTGACTGAAAGCTGCCCCTCCTTTACACCTCTCAGAATTGCAAGCAATCTGTGAGATGGTATATTACTGATGTTCCCTGAAAAATCAAAGTAGTTTCTATACTTGCTTGCATCTTCTGCCTCATTTCCTTTCTGTGGTTTAGATGATATTTTTGCTCTTTTAAGATATTCGTTTCTAAGATCTTCCCTTATTTTTGGGGTTTCGCTGATCCATTCTGCAATTATGTCCCTTGCTCCTGAAAGAGCATCCTCTGAGTTTTTTACATTATCATTAATGAATGACTCTGCTTCTATCTGACAATCTTTTAATCCGAGTTTAAAAATTTTTTCTGCCAATGGTTCAAGACCCTTAGCTTTAGCCATACTTGCTTTTGTTTTACGTTTTGGCTTGAAAGGAAGGTATATATCTTCAAGTTTATTAGAATCAAGACATGATTCAATCTCCTTTTTCAACTCATCTGTCAGTTTATCCTGTTCATCTATACTTTTGATAACAACTGATTTTCTCTTTTCCAGATCATCAAATTTCTGAAAGTAATGTTTTATTTCAGTTACCTGAACCTCATCCAGCCCGCCTGTCCTCTCTTTTCGATATCTTGAAACAAATGGAATGGTTGAACCATCTTCGAAAAGTTCTATGCAGTGTTCAACCTGCCACGGGAAGACTCCCAGATTCTTGCTGATGAAATTAATGTAAAGATTATTCATGTGATACTTGTTGTAATTGCTCTCGATAAGCAGAAAATATTTTTGACTTTGAAACAAATCCCTTGTATTTACCATTTTTGTCCAGAACCGGCAGGTTCCATGCCTCACTTTTCTCAAACTTTCTCATAACCGAGTCCATTTTCTCTCCATCATATACAACAGCTGGTGGTTCTTTCATAATAACAGAAACCTCAAGAGTGTCATATTGTTCTCTGTCAAACATTATGTGTCGTATATCATCAAGAGAAATAATTCCGTGAAGTCTTCCTGATTCATCAACAACAGGAAACAAGTTACGTTTTGAATGAGAAACTGTTTTTACAAGATCTGTCAGAAATTTATCTGGGTTAATGGAGACAAAGTCATTTTCAATGAGATCAGATGTTTTTAATAGAGTAAGGACTGCCTGGTCACTGTCATGAGTCAGCAGATCTCCCTGTTTTGCTATTCTTTTTGTGTAAATGGAATATGATTCAAATGTCCTGATTGTTGCAAATGATACAACAGATGTTATAATCAATGGCATCAGTAAAACATAGCCACCAGTAATTTCTGCAATCAGAAATATTGCTGTCAAAGGAGCCTGCATCACACCCGCCATAAGCCCTGCCATACCAACAAGAGCAAAATTTGCTTCGGGAACAATGTGGATGCCTGATAGATTTAAAACTCTGCTCAATACAAATCCCATTATTCCTCCAATGACAAGTGTGGGGCCAAATGTGCCTCCTACTCCTCCTCCGGCATTTGTAAGGGACATTGCGAAAACCTTTAATAAGACAACCAGAAAAAAGAAAACCGGTATGGCCCAAGGATTCGAAAACAAATCTGAGAAAACAGATGTGCCTATTGCCACTCCTACATCGTTATTCAATAAGGCAGTCAGTGAATCGTATCCCTCGCCATATAAGGGTGGAAATAGAAATATCAAAATGCCTAGCCCGAGTGCTGAAATAAGCCATCTTTTATACTGGTTTGCAATTCCGTTTATCTTGTCCTCCAAAAAAAGTGTCGCTCTTATAAAATAGAGAGAGATAAATCCGCAGACTATTCCAAGAATAATGTAATATGGGATGTTTCCCATTCTGAACTGCTCGATACTGTTGGTAAATACGACAGCATCTCCTAAAAAGAAGAAAGAGACAGAGGCAGCTGTAACTGCCGATATCAACAAAGGAACGATTGATGTGACAGATATATTGAACATAAGAATCTCCAATGTAAAAAGTATACCTGCCAAAGGAGCTTTGAATATACCGGCAATGGCTCCTGCAGCTCCGCATCCAAGAAGGATGGTCATATGCTTGTAAGATAGCCCAAGTGCTTTTGCAAGATTTGATCCGATCGCTGCCCCGGTGTATACAATAGGTGCCTCTGCTCCAACCGACCCCCCGAACCCGATTGTAACTGAACTGGCTGCTATTGAAGACCAGATATTATGCTTTTTAATTTTGGAATCATTCTTTGCCACAGCATAGAGCACTTTGGTCACACCATGCCCTATGTTGTCCTTAATCACATATTTAACCAATAAAAGCGATAGCAACATCCCTGCACCAGGATAGAGAAGATATAGAAAGCTCTCTTCCGGAGTGTTAAGCCATCCTTTAAGTATCCAGGAAAAAAAATGTATGGATTTTTTTAGTAAAACAGCAGCAAGTCCGCTGCTCAAGCCGACAAAGAAAGATAGAAAAAACAACATACGGCTCTCAGGCAGACTTTTTAACCATCGAGAAATATATAAAACAAATCCCCTCATATAATATTACGATTAGACGAATGTACTAAAAAAGGCTGAATTAAAACCCAGCCTTGTATAATTGTTTTAGTATCTTTTGTTACTCGTCTGATTCTTCCTCCTCAGAAAATGCAGATCCAGTATCGTCATCTGGAAACTCATCTGGTTCATCACCATCATCATCGCTGCTTCCTCCGCCAAACAGTCCCTGTTCCGCATCTTCGTAATCATCAATTTTAACGTCAATCTTTACCAGGTAGATTGCATCGGGCACCTCTAGTGATATTGCATAAAAAAAAGTGCCATCGGGTTTGTCAACTTTGAATATATCACCCATATAATCAGCATAACCTTTGGGATATTTCTCCTTAAAGGCAGCCATGAGCTCAGGAGTTAGATTAGCATAACTTATTACAGCTCTGCGCTTGGTTTTATTTGGTGAGGCTATTACTTTTTCCTTTTGTGTATTTGTCTTCTTCTCCATAAGTAAAATCTGTTCTGAATATGATTTTGGGCTGCAATTATAATGCAATTTTTTTAAATTATTTACCTTTTTTTACATTTTATTGAAAAAAAACTGTTTTTGTTTTTGTTTACCCGAGGGGTCAGTTTCTACAAATATGTTCTTCAGAGTCTTGGTATCAATTCCAGTGTAGAAAGCAACTGATGATCTTGTCATGGGAGTCGGTGTAAAATCCTGAACCTGCTCCAGATTTATTCCTTTCAGTCCACTATTCTGTGACAGGGATTTCATGTCAGAAATCTTGCAACCCGGATGACTTGATATGAAGTAGGGTACTAACTGTAACTTGAGCCCCTCATTTTTGTTTATACGTTCGAATTCCTCCTTTAAAAATATGAAGGATCTAAAGGAAGGTTTACCCATTACCTTGAGAACATGTTCCTCTGTGTGCTCCGGAGCGACTTTTAACCTTCCGGATGTATGATTGACTATTATTTCCCGCAAATATGTTCTCCCTGATTCGTCAAGATATCCATTCTCATTCAGAAACAGGTCATACCTTATTCCACTTCCAATAAATGACTTTCTTACACCTGGAATTTTATCAATTTCATTGTAGAGCTCAAGTAATTGATCATGTGACCTGTTAAGATTGGGACAAATATTTGGATATATACAACTATCCTTCTTGCATTTCTTGCATAATTCCATATCATTTCCTGACATAGCGAACATATTTGCAGTCGGACCACCTACATCAGAAATATAGCCTTTAAATCCTGCCATTTGAGTAAGGCCGGTAATCTCTTTTATAATTGATTGCATGGATCGCGATTGAACTAATTTGCCCTGATGAGCCGATATTGTACAGAAGCTGCATGATCCAAAACAACCCCGGTGAGTATTTATGGAAAATTTTATCATCTCATATGCCGGTATATGTTTCCCTTTGTACCTTGGATGAGGAAGTTTTGTGAAGGGAAGGTCGTAATATGAATCAATCTCCTGCACTGATGGTAGAACATTAGATCTGTTGATATGTATGAACCTATCCTTGTATGGTTCTATAAGATGTCTTGCAATATAAGAGTTTGACTCTCTTTCTATTATATTAAAATTTTCCACAAAAGCCATTTTTTTCTTCAAACACGTTTCATAGGAGTGCAAGAGAATCCTGTCTTTTATGCCATTATCTTCGTAATCTGCAATATATGCAATCTGAGGAGTCATTTTAACCTCTTCCAGAGATGCTCCCTGAGCTAAAAGCCCGGCAATTTCAACGATAGGTTTCTCTCCCATGCCATAAACCAGAATATCGGCTTCTGAATCGACAAGAATTGATGGCATCAGTGAATCATGCCAGTAATCGTAGTGTGTCAACCTTCTAAGTGATGCCTCTATTCCACCGATTACTACTGGCACATCGGGATAAAGTTCCTTAAGTATTTTTGTATATACTTTAACAGCATAGTCTGGCCTTTGAGATGCTTTACCATCTGGAGTATATGCATCATTGCTCCTCAAACGCTTATTGGCAGTATAGTGGTTAACCATGGAGTCCATAACACCTGCATTCACTCCAAAGAACAATCGGGGTACTCCCAGCTTTTTAAAATCTCTCAAATCATCTCTCCAGTTTGGTTGTGGGACAATTGCAACCCGATATCCCTCTCTTTCCAGTATTCTGGCTATTACGGCTGTTCCAAATGAGGGATGATCTATGTATGCATCACCCGAAAAGAGTATGATATCCAGATAATCCCACCCTAATGCTTCAACCTCTTTTTTTGATGTTGGTATAAATTGATTTGGTTTATTCTCCATTTTACATTCTCTCAGGCAGAGTGATTCCAAGAATACCCATTGCCTTCGATAATACTTTTGCAATTGATTCAATTAATACAAGCCTTTGTGAACGAATCTTAGTGTCATCTTCTTTTAATATAGAGACTTCGTGATAATATTGGTTGAACTCCTTTGAAAGGTCGTAGGCATAATTTGCAATTATTGCCGGAGAGTGTTCTTTTCCTCCCTCTCTGATTTTTTCAGGGAAAGAATTGAGAAGCTTTATTATTTCAATCTCCTTATCACTTAAATCAGAGTCATTCAAATGATGTTGTATATCTTGTTCTTTTGCCTTTCTTAAAATAGACTTGATTCTGGCATGTGTATACTGAATGAAAGGACCGGTGTTGCCATTAAAATCAATTGATTCTTTAGGATCGAATAGCATAGTCTTTTTTGGATCAACTTTAATTATAAAGTATTTTAGTGCTCCCAAACCTATCATTTCGAAGAGTTGGTTCTGATCCTCAACAGACATGTTTTCCAATTTTCCTAGTTCAAGCGATGTCTCTTTTGCTGTTGCTATCATTCCGTCAATCAGATCGTCGGCATCAACAACTGTCCCCTCTCTCGATTTCATTTTGCCTTGTGGCAATTCAACCATCCCGTAAGATAGATGATAGATTGAATCTGCCCAGTTGAAACCAAGTTTTTTAAGAATCAGCTTCAATACCTGAAAATGATAATTCTGTTCATTTCCTACAACATAAATGTGTTCGTCAAATTTATATTCTGAATATCTTTGATTAGCAGTTCCCAGATCCTGAGTCATATATACCGATGTTCCATCTGCACGCAAAAGCAACTTTTCATCCAACCCGTCACCTGTTAAGTCACACCAAACAGAGCCATTCTCTTTTTTATAGAACACACCACTCTCCAATCCTTCTTTTACTAACGCTTTTCCAAGAAGATATGTCTGGGATTCATAATAAGTCTTATTGAATGAAACTCCAAGTTTTTTATATGTGACATCAAATCCCTCATATACCCATGAATTCATCATTTTCCATAATCCTACCACATCGTTGTCCCCACTCTCCCATTTTACAAGCATTTCCTGAGCTTCTAAAAGTGCAGGAGCTTTCCTTTCCGCCTCCTCTTCTGACATCCCTCCTTGTTTTAGTTCTTCAATCTCTCTTTTCAGTATATTATTGAAGGCAACATAGTATTTTCCAACCAGATGGTCACCCTTCATTCCAGAACTGCCAGGCGTCTCCCCGTTTGCCTCTTTCAACCATGCCAGCATCGATTTGCAAATATGTATTCCTCTGTCGTTTACAAGATTGACTGTGATAACATTATGCCCATTAGCCTCCAACAATTTCGCAACTGAACATCCTAAAAGGTTGTTTCTTATATGACCAAGATGTAAAGGCTTATTTGTATTTGGGGATGAGAACTCTACCATAACACACTTCCCTGTTGGCGGGGCCTGTCCATAATCAGGAACAGAAGCAATTATCTTAAATATTCCAATCCAGAAACTGCTTGAAAATTTTAAATTAAGAAATCCTTTTACAACATTGAATGATTCAATATCTGAATTGTTGCTTAAAATATAATTTCCAATCTCTTTTCCAGTTTCTTCCGGTGACTTTTTGGAAATTTTCAGAAGGGGGAACATTACAGCTGTAATATCTCCTTCAAACTCCTTTCTTGTTGTTTGTGTCTGCAAAAAACTGGCTTCCAGATCAAAACCGTATAGTGATAGGACAGCCTCCTTTAATTTGTTTGTTATAATTTGTTCCGGATTCATTTAATCTCTTTTTTTGAAAAATATTTTTTCATCTCCCTTTTAACATTCGGAGCCAGAATAATTAGTGTTACCATAGTTGGTATTGCCATTAATGCGTATGCACTATCAATAACACCAACAACAACGTCAAGTGTTATAACTGCTCCTACTACCAACATTATAAGAAAGAAATAGTTGTAATAATGGGCATATTTTGCACCAAACAAGAAATTAGTGCACTTCACTCCATAGTAGGAGTATGAAAACATTGTAGAAAATGCAAAGACAATTGCCATTAACATAAGAAGATAGTGTCCCACACCAGGAATAGATGCCTGAAATGAGTTCAAAGCCATCTGAATTCCCTGAAGTTGACTAACCTCATACTGTCCGTTTATAAGTATTGCAAGAGCTGTGAGCGTACAAACCAATCCCGAGTCAATGGATGGTCCAATCATTGCAACCAGACCCTCTCGGATAGGTTCTGTGTTCTTTGAAGCTCCGTGCATCATAGAGGCAGTACCAACTCCTGCTTCATTTACAAAAGCTGCTCTTCTGGCACCGATAACAATTGCAGAGCCCGCCAACCCACCTAAACCAGCCTTAAATTCAAAAGCCTGCGAGAAAATAGAGGCAAATACATCCGGAACCACGGGTAGATTGGTGAATATTATATATGTAACAAGCAAAAAATAAAAAGCTACCATTGTTGGAACAAGTTTTGCCGAGACTTTGGATATCCTTTGTATACCTCCCAGAACAACTACTGAAACAAGAAGACATATCAGAATTCCTATCAACAATTTAATTGTAAATGTACTCTCTATGCCCATGGGAAGAACAAAAACAGTTATTAAAGCCTCAGTTAGTTGATTAGCCTGCATCAGGCATAATGTTCCGATAAGACCAAATACTGAAAAGAATATTGCAAATGGCTTCCACTTCTTTCCCAATCCTTGAGTAATCATGTACATCGGTCCTCCTTGAATCTCGCCTGCAGAATCCTTCCCCTTATACATTATTGTCAAGCTCCCTTCAAAAAACTTAGTAGCCATACCAACGATTGCACTTACCCACATCCAGAAAATTGTACCAGGACCTCCCATTGTAATTGCAACTGCCACACCGGATATATTTCCCATACCCACAGTTGCAGCTATTGCACTTGTCAGTGCCTCAAAAGAACTTATCTGGCCAGGAGCATCATCCTCTTTGGTTCTTAACGACCTAAGTGCCCTGCCATAGTACCTGAAAGGTACAAATCCCGAATAAATCAGGAAGCCAAGTCCTCCTCCTATTAATAGAATAAAAAGGGGCATACCCCAGATCCAGTTGCTAAAATCGACGATAAGCGTACCAATCGTTTGCCAGAAGTCATTCATTTGTTTTGGTTGATATTATATGGTTGCAAATATAGTGTTTTAACGGGAATCCAGCTTTAATTTCTGTGCTGCTATGTTTACTGTTGTTCCCTGAATTATCAGTGATAATATAGTCGTAAAAAAGACGATATTAAACATCAGACGTGAATTTGCCAGACCTGCAACTAATGGATAAGTGGCAAAAATTATAGGGACAGCCCCTTTTAATCCAACCCATGAAATATAGAGTTTTGCGCTGTTTGTGAGTGACTTGAATGGCAATAATGAAATGAAGACAGCTGTGGGTCGAGAAATGGTTATCATGACCCCGGAAATTAAAAGCCCAATCAGAGCCACAGGAAGAAGTTCGCTTGGATTTACGAGCAGTCCGAGCGTGAGGAACATTACCAGTTGACAGAGCCAGGCAATACTATCAAAAAAATATGTTGCAGACTTATCCTGCTTTATGTTGCTGTTTCCTATCATTAATCCGACAAGATATACAGCAAGGAACCCGTTTCCATGTAATTTCTCAGTAAACGAGTAGGCAAAAAACACAGATACAAACAAAAAAATATGAAACTGTGATTTTCTTGGCAGTTTTATCAGTTTGATAATGAAGATAAATATCTTACCCAAAAAGTACCCGCTCATTGCTCCAATTCCTAATTGTGTAATAAAACTAAAGATAAATTTAGTCGTGTCCATTTCGCCAGCCTGAACAACTCCAATTAATAGCAGAGTGATCATGTATGCCATGGGGTCATTACTGCCACTCTCCAACTCCAGAAGAGGGCTTATATTTTGTTTGAGTTTCAATCCCTTTGAACGAAGAATTGAAAATACTGAAGCTGAATCGGTAGAAGATAAAATTGCTGCCAAAAGCATAGATTCAGCTAATGTCAACGTAACAAATTTTGTTACCAGTCCTGTAATATAAAAGATAACTACTCCCGTTATTATTGTTGTAAGCAACACGCCTAGAGATGACAACATAATACCAGATGCTATAATGGGTTTAATGTCCTGAATTTTAGTATCCATCCCTCCCGAGAAGAGAATAAAGCATAAAGCAATAATACCCACAAATTGTGCTGTTGCAGCACTGTTAAATTGAATGCCAACTCCATCGCTTCCAAATATCATACCTACACCTAGGAAAAGAAGCATTACAGGAACTCCAAAACGATGAGCACCTTTACTTGCAATGATACTTATAAAGAGAAGAATTGAACCCACAAGGAGAATATTCTGGGCATTAATTACCATTGCTTACCAATATTAGTGCTTATGTTGCAAATATAAAAAAAAAAGGGAGAAACATTACTTTCACCCTTTTAATAAAATTGATTATTTCGTTCTATTTAAGTCCTCGGTTTTTTAACAAAGGATCTATTCCTGGTTCTTTGCCACGGAAATTCACATAGAGTGTCATAGCTTCGTCCTGACCGGATCTTTCTAGAATTTCCTTTCTGAATTTAGTTGCCACCTCTTTGTTGAAAATGTCACCTGTCTCTACAAATGCCTGATAAGCATCGCTATCTAAAACCTCAGCCCATATATAAGAATAGTAACCTGCTGTATAACCACCTGTAAATGTATGGCTGAAGTATGTACTCCTGTAACGAGGAGGAATTTGTGAGATAAGACCTCTGTCACCAAGAACCTTGGCTTCAAATGCAAGAACATCAAAATTTGCAGGAATTTCCTTTAAGATATGATAATCCATGTCAAGCAGCGAAGCTGCAAGATATTCTGTAGTCGCAAAACCTTGACCATACTTTCCTGAATTTACCATCTTGTCAATTAGCTCTTGAGGTATAACTTCACCTGTCTGATAATGTTTGGCGTATACTTTTAAAACATCTGGTTCAAAAGCCCAATGTTCCATTATTTGTGAAGGGAGTTCAACAAAATCTCTTGTCATTCCTCCAACGCCATTGTAATGGACATTTTTAAGAAGACTTGCCAGTGCGTGACCAAATTCATGGAAATATGTTTCAGCCTCGTCCATACTAAGTAGTGCAGGTTCGTCTCCAACTGGTCTTGTGAAATTTCCTACTATAGTAACCAATGGAGCAACTCTCTTACCATCTTTATATGTTTGTGATCGGAAACCACTGCACCATGCTCCGCCTCTTTTGGCACCCGGGCGAGCAAACATATCCATGAACAATATGCCCAGATGAGATCCGTCAGAATCCTTACATTCAAAAGCAGTTGCCTCCGGATTTGGGAGAGGAACGTTCTCAATCTGTGTAAATGTAATTCCATATAACTTGTTTGCAACATAAAAGATTCCCTCTCTTACATTCTCTAGTTTAAAATAAGGTCGCAACTGCGCATCGCTTAAATCAAATTTCCTGGACATAGCTTTTTCAAAATAAAATCTCCAGTCAGATGCTTCCAGAGCACCATTCTGACCTTCGGATTTTGCAATTTCACTCATATCTGCAAGCTCTCTCTTTGCAGAAGCAAGTGAAGGGGTCCATAGTTTGTTAAGTAAATCATAGACAGCCTCAGGAGTTTTTGCCATTCTGTCTTCGAGTTGATATTGAGCGAAGTTTTCAAAGCCCATCAACTTTGCTTTCTTCAGGCGAAGATCTATCAACTTTGCAATAATAGCTTTATTATCTTCTTTATTGTTGTTGTTACATCTGTTAAGATATGCATTCAGGATCTCTTTTCTTAGTTCTCTCTTTTCAGATTGCTGAAGGAAAGGGATTATGCTTGGGTTGTCAAGTCCAAACACCCATTTACCTTTAAGAGTGCTGTCCTTTTCTGCCTTCTTTGCAGCTGATGCCTTAAGGGATTCAGATAGACCAGCCAGATTTGCATCGTTGTCAATAACAAGTTTGAACGCATCTGTCTCAGCAAGAAGATTTTGTCCGAAAGTAAGCTGAAGATCAGAAATTTCTGCATTAATCTTCTTTAGTTCCTCTTTCTTATCGTCAGGCAGATTTGCTCCTCCTCTTTCGAATCCTTTGTAGGTCTCAGTCAGAAGGCGCATCTGTTCAGCATCCAGACCAAGTGAATCTCTTTTTTCATAAACAGCTTTCACTCTATTGAAAAGGCCGGGATTAAGGTTAATTTCGTTGAAATGCTTGCTTGTTAATGGAGATAGCTCTTTGGCAAGGGCAATGACTTCTGGATTTGAGTCAATTCCGCTAATACTTGAAAATACTGGTGATATCCGTTCAAACAGATCACCGGAGTTATCGAAGGCGACTATTGTGTTTTCAAAAGAAGGATCTTCAATATTATTCACAATAGATTCAATTTCAGCATTATGCTGAGCCATAGCTTCAATATACGCTGGCATGTAATGTTCAATTTTAACTTGCTCAAATGGAGGAATTCCAAAAGGAGTGTCCCATTCTGCCAATAATGGGTTTACAACGGCCTTCTGCTGTTTACAAGAAGCCAATACAGCAAATGCTGCTAACATGATCATTAGTAGTTTTTTCATAAGTTTAAAAAGTATAGTGATTATGATTTAACCTAAGTAAGTTTTAAGCAGCTTGCTTCTTGCACTGTGTCTTAATCTCCTGATAGCCTTTTCTTTAATCTGTCTTACTCTCTCTCTTGTCAGCCCAAAAAATTCACCAATTTCCTCAAGCGTCATCTCGCTTGCACCAATCCCAAAAAAATACTTGACTATGTCTCTTTCTCTCTCTGTCAAAGTTGAAAGTGCTCTCTCTATCTCTTTGTTCAGGGACTCATTAACCAATCCTCTGTCTGCATTGGGAGAGTCATTATTCACAAGGACATCAAGCAAATTGTTATCCTCTCCGTCCACAAATGGGGCATCAACAGATACATGACGGCCTGAAACCCTTAGAGTATCAGCAATTTTTTCCCGCGGAATATCAAGAATTTCAGCCAGTTCTTCAGGCGAAGGCATTCTTTCATTCTCTTGTTCGAATTTTGAAAGAGCCTTGTTTATCTTGTTAAGGGAACCAACCTGATTGAGGGGCAACCGAACAATCCTTGACTGTTCTGCCAAAGCTTGCAATATTGATTGGCGAATCCACCAGACTGCATATGATATAAACTTAAAACCTCTTGTTTCATCGAATTTTTCTGCTGCCTTGATCAAACCAAGATTGCCTTCATTAATAAGGTCAGGCAAACTTAAACCCTGGTTCTGATACTGTTTGGCAACAGATACGACAAACCTCAGGTTTGCTCTGGTTAGCTTTTCTAATGCTTCCTGATCACCTTTCCTTATTCTCTGAGCTAATTCTACCTCTTCTTCTACGGTTATAAGTTCTTCTCTTCCAATCTCCTGAAGATATTTGTCAAGAGAGGCACTCTCTCTGTTTGTAATTGATTTGGTTATCTTAAGCTGTCTCATGAATATATAATATCTTGCAAAACTAATACAAATTAGTGGAAGCTGCAAAAATTAGATACCCATTCCATAGTAAACAACAGAACCATCTGAATATACGCCTTCAATTAATAAAGACCTTGTACTTCTCTGAACTATGTTCACAACATCCGGGACATCTTTTACGGGAACCTGGTTTATATGTGTTATTATGAAACCCTTCTTTATTCCTGCATTTTCAAATTTGCCTTCTTGTACTGCTACAACTTCTACGCCAGATTTTATTCCGTATTTCTTCAAGCTCTCGTTTGTTGCTTTCTTAAGCGAAGCTCCAAAAAGCTGAGACAGTCCGGTTTTATCTTCCTGGTTAATTGTAAAGGTACCTCCCTTGTTTTCTAAGACAACTGAGATCTCTTTTTGTTTACCATCGCGTACTATTCCCACTTTAATTCTATCATTGGGTCTGTATTTGCTGATTTGCTCCTGAACTGCCGGAGCAGAATTTACATCTATTCCATTTATTGAGACAATTACATCCGATTCCATTAATCCTGCTTTATCTGCAGCACCTCCCTTTGATAACTCTGCTATGAATACCCCTTTAATCTCTTTCAGGTGCTTCTCCCTGGCTAATTCACTATCAATTTCCTGCATTGTAACGCCTAGAAGAGCTCTTTTGACTGACCCAAAGTCTGCAAGGTCTTCTACAACTTTTTTAGTAATTGACGAGGGCACAGCAAAGGAGTAGCCACTGAACGCTCCTGTTCTGGATGCGATGGCAGTATTGATTCCAACTAATTCTCCCCTTGTATTGACCAAGGCTCCTCCGCTGTTTCCGGGATTCACTGCTGCATCTGTCTGGATAAACGACTCAATTTTAAATTCTCCCGGCATTGTCGGCATGCTCCTGGCTTTGGCACTGACAATACCTGCAGTAATAGTAGACCTGAGGTTATAAGGATTACCAATAGCTATCACCCACTCTCCCAGTCTTAAACCGTCTGAGTCGCCGAAACTAAGGTAAGGAAGATTTTGCGCATCGATTTTAAGAAGTGCAATATCGGTAACCGGATCGGCACCAATAACTTTTGCTTTGTATGTACTATTATTATCCAATGTTACTGAAATCTCAGATGCTCCATCGATTACATGGTTGTTTGTGACTATATACCCATCTGGTTTAATTATAACACCGGAACCAGTGCTCGCTTCATCTCTCGGTGTCGCATTTGGGGCTCTGTATCCAAAGAAAAAATCTAAAATTGAGTAAGGCTGTTCAATACCTGTTTTAACTGATTTCACATGTACTACTGCTTTAACGGCAGTCTCAGCTGCAAAAGTAAAATCGGGATAGAGCTGGTCTGACAAATTGACTTTTTGAATAGGCACACCAGCTGATGTTGAATTGTTACTGTCTGAACTTGTGTTTGTGATTTTAATGATTGCCAGTGTTGTAATGGCACTTATCAGAATTGATGAAAATAAAATAATCAGATATCTTTTCATAACAACTATAATTAATAATTTTTAGAAATGAAGGTTATTTTATGGATAGAACGAAATCAAATTATATGCCATAACGTATTTTTTTTATCTTTGTAAAAAATATAAGGATATGAAGTTTGTAGTTTCAAGCACAGAATTATTAGCCCGTTTACTTTCGGTTTCCCGGGTCATCTCATCTAAAAACACAATTCCAATTTTAGACAATTTCCTTTTTGTGTTAAAAGAGGGTTATCTTAGTATAACTGCTTCAGATTTAGAGACAAGTCTCAAAGCCGGAATGACTATTGAAAATGTTGTTGAGGATGGCGAAATTACCATACCTGCAAGATTATTGGTTGATTCTTTAAAAGAATTTCCAGACCAGCCTCTTGAGTTCAAGACGAACGATATCTCCTCATTAATAGAGATAACCTGGGCAAATGGCAATTCAAAGCTTCCATGCACACTAGCTGACGATTATCCAAGCATTGCAGCACTTTCCGATGATAGTACGGAGATATCAATCCCATCATCAGCACTACTGGAAGGAATAAACCGCACATTGTACGCAACTGCAGAAGAGGAACTCAGGCCAGTAATGAATGGTGTCTTCTTTGATATCGGTACAGAGGAGACTACACTTGTAGCTTCAGATGCTCACAAACTTGTCTGCTATACAAGACATGACATTATGTCAGCACAGAAATCATCCTTCATCCTTCCAAAAAAACCTGCATCAATTCTAAAAAACATTCTTACCAAGATTGACCAGGAGGTTAAGATGCGGTTTGATATCAAAAATGCATATTTTGAATTTGAATCATTCGTTCTTGTATGTCGTCTGGTAGAGGGAAATTACCCTGCCTACCGTTCTGTCATTCCAAAAAATAATCAGAATAAGCTTGTAATCAATCGCCAGGACTTCCTGAACAGCACAAAGAGAGTTGCTGTGTGTTCAAATCAGGCCAGCAGTCAGGTAAAATTGAAATTATCATACAATCAACTTGTAATATCTGCACAGGATCTGGACTTTTCAATTTCTGCCCATGAACGATTGAGTTGCCAGTACGAAGGTGATTCTATGGAGATTGGATTCAAGTCAACATTCCTGATAGAAATACTAAACAACCTTCCATACACAGACATATCTCTGGAGCTTGCAGACCCGACCAGGGCCGCACTTATACTTCCAAATGGACAGACAGATCCTAACGAAGATATTCTTGCTCTTATTATGCCTATGATGGTTAGTGCTTAATTGGCACAATCTAAATTACTTATGAAATTAAACTTAAAGAATCCCATACTTTTTTTTGACATTGAAAGTACCGGTTTAAATGTTGCTACGGACAGAATTGTAGAAATCAGTGCTCTCAAGATAATGCCTAACGGAGATCAGGAGATTAAAACCAGAAGAATCAATCCTACTATACCAATATCTCCTGAAGCACAGAAAATTCATGGAATATCAAATGAAGACGTAGCTGATTCTCCCACATTCAAGGAATTGGCAAAGAGTCTTGCAAACTGGATGGCTGGATGTGATTTTGCCGGATACAATTCTACCCGTTTTGATGTTCCTATGCTAGCCGAAGAGTTCCTCCGTGCGGGAGTCAACTTCGACTTCAGAAAAAGGAAACTTGTGGATGTCCAGAATATATTTCACAAGATGGAACAAAGGACACTAAGTGCTGCATATAAGTTCTATTGCAGTAAAGAACTCGAAAATGCTCACTCGGCTGAGGCGGACACAGTGGCGACATTCGAGATTCTCGAAGCACAATTGGATAAGTATGACATACTGGAAAATGACATAAAATTTCTGGCAGACTTTTCCACAAAATCTCGTTTTGTTGACTATGCTGGCAGAGTAGTGCTTAACGACAAGGATGAACCATCATTTAATTTTGGAAAATACAAAGGAAGAACTGTGGAGAGCGTTTTTAAAAGCGACCAAAGCTACTACTCCTGGATGATGAATGGTGATTTCACACTTGATACAAAGCAGGTTATCACAGAACTAAAACTTGGCTACGAAACATCTATGCACAAGTGATTGTTGTAGTCATTGCTTTCACCTGGACTTTTCTATCAGATGTGCTGCCTCGCTTCCTGCAAGATATCCTGTAGAAAAAGCAATCTGAAGATTATAACCACCGGTATCAGCATCAAGATCGATTACCTCTCCTGCAAAAAACAGATTCAATACCAATTTTGACGACATGCTTTTTGAAACTATTTCATCAAGAGAGATACCCCCGGCAGTTATAACAGCTCTTTCATATGATGTATAGCTTTCCAAATCTATTTTCCAGTATTTTAAAGACTTTACAATCAGACAAATTGTTTTTTCATCATTGATTCCAACTGATGTCTCAGTTTTTATTTTATTGTTAAAAAGAAATGCTGAAATCAGCTGCTTTGGAAGTAAAAGATTCATCAAGTTCCATATTTGTAATGTCCCACGTTCCTTTAGCTCCCTTTTTATCCTGTTTGTTACCTGCTCCTCTGTCAGGGCTGGTTTCAGGTCAATGACTGTGTATACTTTTTCTCCGTTTATCAATGCCTTCACAGCTTTCCTGCTTATTTTCAAGCCAATGGGACCCTCTATGCCATTATTTGTAAAATCGATGTCTCCTCTCTCTGACTGAACTAACTCTCCTCCTACATATAGTTCAATATCTACATTTTTCAATGTCAGTCCTTCGAGTCCTGTAATATAATTCCGAGGCATTAGTGCAGTCAGTGAAGGCCAGCACTTGGTCAAACTGTGATTCAATTTTTTAGCAAATACATAACCATCCCCATCAGAACCGGTTAATGGATAGGCAAGGCCTCCTGTTGCAATAATTACAGCTTTAACCACCTCTTCGTGCCTCTTTCCATTCTTAAGCCAGACAACTCTCTCAACAATACTATCTTTGGTTATTATATCAACAACTTTTGAGTTGTATGAAATCTCCACACCGAGTGATGTCAGATGTCTGACCAATGATTCCACAACATCTTCCGATCTGCCCGACTCTGGGTAAACCCTGTCTCCTCTCTCAATAACTACAGGCAGACCTATGCTTTCAAAAAAACTGATGGTTTGTACATTGCTGAAATTATAGAAAGCGGGTTTTAAAAAACGGCTTTTGGGGTAAATATGTCCGGAAAATTCATCCCATTCCTTTGTATTTGTTATGTTACACCTGCCCTTTCCTGTAATTCTTATTTTCCTGCCCGCCTTTTCCATCTTTTCCAGTAATAAGACAGATATCCCTTTTTGTGCTGCAGCAACAGCTGCAAGCATTCCCGCTGCGCCTGCTCCGATAATAATCAACTCATGTTTTGACATTCTGCAAAGTAAGTTAAATTTGCTAAATTTGTATCAAATTTCTATGATGATCCATCTAAAGACAATACTTATCCTTCTGTCATCTCTTACACTTTCGGCTTGTGGGGGCAACTCCGGTGGAAAAAAATACGCTGAAACCCCTAATGGAAACGAGTATGCCAAATATTTCAGAGTATCAGGAGAGGAAGAGAAAACTGTATTTGAAATTATTGATAACTGGAGCTCAACAGGGGATAATACCAATAGTTACACATTTGTTAAATCAATTGACAATAAATCTGCTGATATAAATATTACAAGATTAAATTATCCTGTTAAAAGAGTTGTATGCATGTCTACCAGTCATATAGCGTTTATGAAAGCGCTTGGACTTACAAACCTTATAGTGGGTGTATCGGGCAAACAATATATATCAGACCCGGATGTCTTAATGGGTATTGAAAAAGGATATATATTTGATATAGGCTATGAGGGGTCGCTGAATTATGAACTTTTACTAAGGTTAAACCCTGATGTGGTATTCACTTATGGTATCCTGGGTGAAAATAATATCTATATAGACAAAATAAAGGAGCTCGGAATAGATGTGATTGCATTGGGAGATTACCTTGAAGATCACCCTATAGGAAAGCTGGAATATTTGAAATTATTTGGAAGTATATTTAATTGCTCCCATCGTGCAGATTCAATTTATAACTCGGTTAAATCAAGATATTTTTCTCTTAAAGAGAGTATCTATGCTATTACATTCAAGCCAAAAATTCTGTTGAATGCTCCATGGAAAGAGGTATGGTACATTCCCGGCAATCTAAACTATATGAGTGTTCTTATTAATGACGCTGGAGGAGAGTTGATATTAAGCAAGAATGGCGTTTCCAAATCTATTGCTCATAATCTCGAAGAGGTATATCAAAAATCACTATCTGCCGATTTCTGGCTGAATCCCAACAACTTCAAAACCATAGAGGAGCTTAAAAAAAGTAATCCGCTCTTTAAGAACATTCCTTCTTTAAAGAGCGGGAAAGTTTACAATAACAATAAAAGAGAGACATTGCATGGTGGAAGTGATTTCTGGGAAACTGGAGTAACAGAGCCAGATGTGATCCTGAATGATATTATTAATATTTTACACCCTGAGACTGTTTCAAAAAGAGAACTTGTATACTATAAACGACTGAAATAGTCAGGAATAATTATCTAGTACTCTTTTGCCTTTTCACTTCCATTAAGAACGGCCAGACCATTCATGGCCAGAGCAGTCATTTCATCTTCTCCGGGATATATTATAACAGGAGCTATGAATTTGACCATGCCGATAATCTTATCCATCAGCTTTTTATTATGTGCAACCCCACCTGTAAGCAAAATTGCATCTACACTCCCAGACAGAACAGTGGCACTTGCTCCTATGGCTTTTGCAACATTGTAGGCAAAAGCATCTGAAATAAGAATGAATTTTTCATCGCCTGCTTCTACTTTTTGCTCAACATACTGGAATGAATTTGTGCCAAGATGGGCAACCAACCCTCCTTCTCCTGTGATAATTTTTTTAACTTGCGCAATAGAGTAATTACCGGAAAAACATAGTTCGGCAAGTGCAAGTGCCGGCAATGTACCAGATCTCTCAGGTGAAAACGGCCCTTCGCCATGCAACGCATTATTAACGTCCACTACCTTACCCTTCAAGTGTACTCCCACAGACACTCCACCACCAAGATGTGCGACAATCAGGTTCAGCTGATTGTAATCTTTGTCTATAGATGCTGCATATGTCTTAGCTATTGCTTTGTGATTTAGTGCATGAAAAATTGATACTCTCTCAAATAAAGGGTGTCCGGATACTCTTGCAACAGATGATAACTCATCTACAACTACAGGATCTGCAATATATGCCCTGCAACCTACTGATTCCTTAGCAAGATTGGTAGCAATCAAACCTCCCAGGTTACTTGCGTGCTCACCTTTTGTTTCCTCCATCAGATCTGCAATCATCTTATCATTAACCTCGTATACACCGGATTCAATAGGCCTGAGCAGCCCTCCCCTTCCAACTATTACAGAAAGTGAGGAGAGTTCTATTTTATTGTCTTTCAGGGCTTTTAAAATTGCTTCCTTTCTGAATTCATATTGATCAGTAACTTTATCGAAACCCGACAATTCATAACTTGAGTGCCTCAGAGTTTCTACAAACAACTGGTCACTATCTTCATAAACAGCAATTTTTGTTGAGGTGGAACCTGGATTAATAGCTAATATTCTGTAAGTCATAAAATTATTTAGCAGTTATAGCAGCAAGTGCAATGGAGTTTAGTTTTGTGTCTATACTGTCCGCTCTGCTTGATAGTACACATGGGGCCTTTGCTCCTGCTACAATTGCAGCGAGTCTGGTATCGGTACATAGCTGTGAATTTACCTTGTAGAAAACATTTGCAGATTCAATATTAGGGAATACAAGACAGTCTGCATCACCTGCAACAGGGCTAACTAGTTTTTTAACAGCTGCCGCTTCGGTCGAAAGTGCAACGTCCAAGGCTAAAGGACCATCAACCAGACATCCGGTAATCTGTCCTCTGTCTGCCATTTTTGAAATCAATGCAGCATCTATACATGCCTGCATTCCCGGTAAAAGTTGTTCAGTTGCTGCAATGATTGCTACCTTTGGTTTAGCTATGCCTAATGCTTTTGCTGTCTTAACTACATAATTGGTAATTGCAATTTTCTGCGAAAGATCCGGAGCAGGAATAACAGCAATATCTCCAAGTATAAGCAATTTGTGATATCTCGGATTTGACAGGACAGTTACATGACTCAAAATCGCTTTTGCTGGAAGCAATCCCTTTTCTTTGTTTAGTATAGCCCTCATATATTTGTCAGTAGAACAGAGTCCTTTCATAAGGATATCACCTTCACCATCGTTGATTAGATCAACAGCCATAGAAACAGACTTGATTTCATCGTCATTTGGGACAATTCTGAAAATTGACGGGTCTATTTTTTCTTGTGTACACACCTGACGGATCATTTTTTCGTCTCCGACAAGAGTTGCTTCTACAATTCCTGCTTCAACTGCCAGGCGGACTGCATTTATAGTGTGGTCGTCCACAGCCCATGCTGCAATAAGACGTTTTTTTGGTTTGCTTCTTAATTGTTCAAAAATCTGTTCAAAAGATGTTATCATAATTATTGATATTTAATTAATTACATTATTATTTGGTAGCTTCTATAACCGACATTGTATCCTGAGCAATTACAAGCTCTTCATTTGTTGTAACTGTCGACATCATTACCTTTGAGCCTGGTTTTGTCAGAATTACATCTTTCCCCCTTACTCCCTTGTTTGCTGCAGGATTGAAGTCAACCCCAATGTACTGAAGGTGGGTTCCTACCATTTCTCTAATATGAGGATCATTTTCCCCTATACCACCTGTAAAAACAATCATATCAACGCCGTTCATAACGGCTGTATAAGCCCCAATGTATTTTAATACTCTATAATACAATAGATTAAGTGCTAATTGTGCTCTTTCATCTCCTTCTGCTGCTGCATTTTCTATATCTCTTGCATCTGAAGACTTGCCATATATCCCTAAGAAGCCACTCTTTTTATTAAGGATTGAATTAATTCCTGCTGCATCAATACCCTCTTTTTCCTGAATAAACGTAATGATTCCGGCATCTACATCTCCACTGCGCGTACCCATTATAATGCCTTCCAGAGGGGTGAATCCCATTGATGTGTCAATTGATTTTCCTTCTTTAATTGCAGTTATCGAACCACCATTTCCCAGATGACATGTGATAACCTTACTCTTTTCAAAGTCTAGACCAGCCAGGTCACAAGCCTTTTTTGCAACAAACTTGTGGCTTGTTCCATGAAAGCCGTATCTGCGGATTTTATATTTTGTATAATATTCGTATGGGATAGCATACATATATGCATAATTCGGCATTGTCTGATGGAATGAGGTGTCAAAAACAGCAACTTGCTTTGTTCCCGGAAGAAGTGTTTCTATAGCATTAATACCCAACAGATTTGCAGGATTGTGGAGCGGTGCAAGCTCGCATAGTTTTTCAATTCCTTCTAAGACCTCTTTATTTACAAGTCTGCTGCTATTGAAAAATTCTCCTCCGTGGGCCACTCTGTGCCCTACAGCCTGAATTTCCGAAAGTGACTTAAGAACTCCCAATTCCGGATCGACCAATATATCCAGAACTTTTTTGATTCCGATGGTATGGTTTTGTATCGGACATTCTGTCTCGTATTTGTCTTTTCCGTCGGCTCTGTGTGATAAAACAGCGACTTCAAGTCCTATTCTTTCTACTATTCCCTTGGCGAGAACCAAATAATCTGAGTTTGACCTCATATTGAGGACCTGATATTTTATTGAGGAACTTCCGCAATTCAATACTAAAATTATCATATATATGTTTTGTTTATAATTGCAACTAGAAATGGTTGGAATGGTGTGCAAAAGTAATAAAAAAAGAGCTTTAATATTATAATTTTAAAAGAAATTTATAATTTTACATCAAAGTAAGAGGAGAGAGATTACATGTTGAGCGATTTTACTTATAAATTTTACAATTCACCCCTGTTAAAATATTCCATAGCTTATCTGACAGGGATTCTTATTGGCAGCAGATTTGCCATCCCTGCTACATATCTTCTGCATATTTCATTATTTTTGTCACTTCTCATCTTAGTGATATACTATTTCTGTTTTAAAAAAAGAGTATCTCTTATAGAATACTCACTTAGTTATACTGCAATCTTGTCATTTATCATTCTGGGATGGCTTAATATCTCAATTTCGGATTTTTCTTCTCTTAAAGCAAGAAAATCTAAACTGTCAGACTGTAAGACTATCTTTTCATATTGCATAATCAAGGAGAGACCGGCAGTTAAGCAGAAGTATACGAAAATCGAAGTATTGTTGCCGGAATTCAACGAGGGGATGATACTTTATCTTGATAAGAACTTCCCTTGCAACGAACTTGGAATTGGTGACACTATACTAGCTAAACTTACACCGAGTGATGTCAGGAATTTTGAGGGATCAGATTTTGATTATGCGGGATTTCTTTCCAAAAAGGGAATTTATTCAACATCATATGTAAAAGCATGTGATTTAGCAATTCATAAACTTAAGAAATTCTCCTTTTTTGACAGGATAAACAGATTGAGAGAAAGCTACATATCAAAGGTTTCCGGTATGACGGGTAAAGGGGCTGAGTCAGCAACCCTTTTAGCAATAACTATAGGAGACAAAAGCTTTCTCGATCCGGATACCAAAAACGCCTATTCTGCATCAGGAACCATGCACTTACTGGCAGTTTCCGGTCTTCATGTAGGATTCATATACTCATTTCTCTCCTTTGCCCTAATATTACTTGGAAATTCGGCATACTCTAAAATTATACGGTTAATAATTATTGTGAGTACATTATGGATTTATGCGCTTATTGTGGGATTCTCTCCATCAATTACCAGGGCTGTGATAATGGCCACAATATATGAAATATGCAAAAACATGGAAAGAGACAGGATAGGGATGAACACTCTTTCTTTGAGTGCTCTTGTTATAACTATTATCAAACCTCAGGCATTATTCGACATAGGGTTTCAACTCTCCTTTGTTGCGCTTCTTTCTATAATTGTGATTCATCCTAAGATAGGGCATCTTTGTACACCAAAAAATGCTATTATAAAGTACATATGGGCTACTTTGTCAATATCATTGGCATGCCAGATAGGAACCTCTCTTATAACCATAACTACCTTTGGTTTCTTTCCATTATACTTTTTATTGGCAAATCTAATTGCGATTCCACTCTCTGCCATTATTCTCTATGTTGCTTTGGGACAAATTGTTTTTATTGGAAACACAGTAATATCGGCGATTATTTCAGATCTGTTAATATTTTTATCCGGCCTTTTAAACAGCTTTGTCGCTAGAATCGAATCTCTTCCTTATGCAATTATTGATTTGAGTTTAAATAATGGTCAGATATTGTCTGTTGTGCTTATCATTGTTGTTTATTCTACAGACATTATAAATGATACAATTATTAGAAAATATGTTTTCCTTGGCCTTATAGCTAATTTTGTAATGTGCTCGCTATAAGAGCAACTGAAATTACTGCAAGAGCAATTCCCCACCACTGTTTATTTGAAAACTTCTCTTTGTAGAAAAAGAACCCTATTAGAGCAGTTAGCATTACCACAGATGAATTGTGAATAGGAAAAACAATTGACCCACCCATTCTTCCAACGTTTACCAGAAGCATTTTTGATGTCAGATAGTTAAATAGACCCATCATTAGACCTACATAAACCGTTACTATTGTAAATTTCTGTATGTTTTTATTTAATAAAATATCTCCAATGGTGAATATTATACTGAATAACAACGCAGTACCAAATACTCCCAATAAAAAAAGTTCTTGCTCGTTTGGCAATGAAATCAATATTTTTTTTGATAATTCCATTAATGTATCAATAGTTCCTGAGACAAGAAATACAGATAATGGCAACAGGTACGATAATAATGATGCCTTGCCTTTTTTCTGGAAAAGCACTAGCCAGAAAGAGACAAGTGCGGTTACAATTCCTGTTGCTTTAAGTATAAGTGAGGTGTTTTGACCAAGATAGAGAATACCTACAAGTACAGGAATGACTACAGACATTTTGTTAAGCGCTGTTGTGAGACCCATGCCTACTTTCTGGATTGACAACATCATAAGTATGAAATTCGCAATGAAAAGAAATCCTATAATTACCGAAGGGAGAATAAGTTTCATTGAATAATGTGTTGAAATATCTCCAACTGTTATATCCATGTCTATTATTGTCAGAGATATGGCAACAATATAATTTATAAACATTGTCTGGTATCTGTTTAATCCTTTAATATCTACCAGTTTAAAAGAAATAAACATCCCCAGAGCAAATAATATATGGATTATCAGGTATATAATGTTTTGCATAGAGTAGTATTGTTAATAATTAAAACGAAGATAATCGGAAATTTCCTTACTTTTGTGCCTGTCTTAAAAAATTTAATCTTTATGGGCGGACTCTTTGGTGTTATCTCTAAACAAAAATGTATCACTGATTTATTTTATGGTACTGATTATCACTCACATCTAGGAACAAGAAAGGGAGGAATGGCTACATGGTGCGGCAATGGAACCTTTGCACGATCTATTCACAGTCTGGAAAGTTCCTATTTTCGAAACAAGTTTGAGGATGATTTAAAAAAATTTGAGGGTAACTCCGGAATAGGTGTAATAAGTGACACTGACCCGCAACCTATAATCTTAAACTCTCATCTGGGCAAATTTGCGATTGTAACTGTAGGAAAAATAAACAATATAGCAGAGATGGAGAGTGAGCTTCTTTCCCTTGGAAGAAGTTTTTCTGAAATGAGTTCGGGCTCAACAAATCCGACAGAGCTGACTGCTCTTCTGATAACTGAGGGTAAGAACTATGCTGAAGGAATTGAGAATGCTCAGCAGAAAATCAAGGGATCATGTTCTTTTCTTCTGTTAACTGAAGATGGAATTTACGCTTCTAGGGATAAATATGGACGTACGCCTCTTATAATTGGCAAAAAAGATAATGCATACGCTGTTGCATCCGAAACTTGTAGTTTTGCAAATCTTGGATATGAGGAGGATTATTATATTGGACCCGGAGAGGTTGTCTTTATAAATGTGGATGGTTACAGGCAAATTGCTCCGCCAAAGGACAAATTACAAATATGCTCCTTTTTATGGGTATATTATGGATATCCTACCAGTTCTTACGAAAAGATAAATGTTGATGACGTAAGGTACTCGTTGGGCTATATAATGGGAGAGAACGATCCAACTCCTCTTGATGCTTCATCAGCAATACCCGACTCCGGTACATGTATGGCAATTGGATATGCAAGTGGAAAGAAAATCCCATACAGATGTTCGGTAGTCAAATATACACCTACCTGGCCCAGGAGTTTTATGCCATCAAATCAGTCCGAGAGGAACACAGTGGCCAAGATGAAGCTTATTCCAAACAAAAGCCTGCTTAGGGAAAAGCGGATTGCTTTTTGTGATGACTCAATCGTAAGAGGAACCCAGCTTAAGGACAATGCACAGGTACTGCTGGAATATGGAGCAAAAGAGATACACATAAGGATAAGTTGTCCTCCATTGGTTTTCCCGTGTGAATATATTGGATTCTCAGCATCCAGGTCGCCCCTTGAGCTTATTACAAGAAGATATATTCTCTCAAAAGAGGGTGCACATGACAGAAATCTTGAAAAATACATTTGTGCGTCTTCTCTTGAATATCAGCATATGGTAAACTACATTAAAAATGATCTTCAACTTTCCAGCCTGCAGTTCAATAGTATAGAGACTTTGGTTAAAGCAATCGGGCTTCCTAAGGAGTCTATCTGCACCCACTGTTTTGACGGCAGCAGCTACGGCGGATAATTTTTTTTCAAAAGAGTTCAGAAAATTTTCGTGTTTAAGATTTTTAAATAACTTTGTATTGTTAATTAAACATTTACTAAATTTTACTATTGTCCCTATGAACATCTTTGTTTCAAGTTTAAGTTTCCGCGCTAAGAAAGAAGATTTAGCCGAACTATTCACACCTTATGGCGAAGTTATTTCTGCCAGAATTATTATCAACAGAGACACCCGTCGCTCAAAAGGCTACGGTTTTGTTGAAATGCCTAATGATAACGAAGGTATCGCAGCCATTACAGCGCTTAACGGAGCTGAACACATGGGCCGTACTATTAATGTTGCTCAAGCGAACGAACGTCCGGCCAGGGAAGAATAAGAGATTACATTTTATAGTATAAATAAGGAGACTGTCTTAAGGTAGGCAGTCTCTCTTTTTTATCTGACTATATTCATCTCATTGATAAGATGTCCGGCTCCAGCAACCTTTTCTGTTATAAACAACACATATCGTATATCCAGCGATATGTTCCTGCACATCTGCGTATCGAACGCTATGTCGCTCATTGTTCCTTCCCATACTCTGTCGAAGTTTAATCCAATTAACTGACCTGTTGCATTAAGTACCGGACTACCTGAGTTTCCTCCTGAGGTATGATTAGTTGCAATAAAGCATACTGGGACTGTTCCGTTTTCTTCCCACTCACCATAATCCTTAATTTTGTATATATCCCTGATTTTTTGAGGTATATTGTAATCATAAATATCCGGATTGTCTTTTTCCATTATCCCTTCGAGTGTTGATACTGGGTTAAAGTAAACAGCATCATATGGTTTATACCCCGATATTTTACCATATGCGATCCTCAACGTTGAGTTAGCATCGGGATAATAATCCCTTTTCTTGTCATACTCCATTATGGCTTTCATATAGGTCCTGTACAGCAGAGTAAGTTTCTTGTTTATCTGGTCATATTTTTGTTTTATGTTGTCGTTGTGGAACTTATTGAATGAGAGATACATTTCTACAGCGGGATCTTTCTCAAGTTTTGAAATACAAGATGTATCATTAATATAACCACGCAAACTTTTTTCTTTGGCAAGTATAGATTCTGAAAAAATAAAATCAGCAAAATTCTGAATATTACCAAACTCTTTCATTCTGGTTTTGAAATATTCGGGTTGAAAATTTTCGGGTACATTTTTTCTATATTCACTTATCAATGCAATAAATGATCTTTTATCAACCGGCTGGTAATAATCCTTATAAAAATCATCCATTATAGATAGCAACAAGGCAGGATTTTTCTCTGTACTTTTCGACTCCTTTAAAAGGGCATTATAAATATTTCCTGCAAATTTTATTATTTCGTTGGCATTTATAGCCTCTGACAAATAGTCTGTTGCATATGAATATGGTTCCAATTCTTCATATAGGGTTTTTAATTGATCAAGAAGAGTGCTGTATTCCGGTTTGTCTTTCGCCCATTTTGAAAAACCGGTTTCATACTCAATTTTGTTTTGAACAATATTGTTTTTAATGATTCCCTTAGTCTCTCCCTGCCACTTTTTCCATGAATTTGAAATAGATGCGTTCTTTGATGCATATTTAATTCTTACTTCTGCACTTTTGGACATCTCCTCTGCCTGTATATCCAGACGTAATGTGCGAAGATTGATTTTATCCGGATTAGAGATGTTTGCAATATACCTTACAGCATCACTTGTAATATATTCCTGGGTCCTTCCTGGATATCCATATACCATTGTAAAGTCATTTTCCCGAACTCCTTTTACTGAAAGTGTAAAGAATTTCTTGGGTTTATAAGGAACATTGTCTTTTGAATATTGAGCCGGTTTATTATCCTTATTAGCATAAATCCTGAATATTGAAAAGTCTCCGGTGTGTCTGGGCCACATCCAGTTGTCTGTATCTCCTCCGAATTTCCCAACAGATGAAGGTGGTGCCCCAACCAGCCGAACATCTGTAAATACCTCATAAACAAACAGGAAGTACTGGTTGCCATAATATAAGGCTTCTACTGCAGCCTGATAATGGTTGTCTTTCATTGCTTTTTTAATAATAACTGCGGAATTTTCTGCAACAAGTGACGATCTTTGCTCCTCAGTCATAGAGCTGTTGTATGATTTCAAGACAGTAGCTGTAACATCTTCCATTTTTATTAAAAACTTCACAAACAACCCTTTGTTCGGCAATTCCTCTTCCTGTCTCATTGCCCAGAAACCATCCTTAAGATAATCATGTTCGACTGTACTATGTGATTGTATCTGGCTGAACCCACAGTGATGATTAGTAATCAGCAATCCTTTTGACGACACAAGATTGCCTGTACAGCCACTCCCGAAATGGACAATTGCATCCTTAAGGCATGCCTGGTTCACACTATATATGTCTTCTGAGGTGAGTCTGAAACCCTTTTTTTTCATGTCTGATATTCGCTCTTTGATCAATGACGGTAACCACATACCCTCATCAGCAAAAATTTTAGTGGTGGAGATATAAACAACAAGCAATGATAAGATAACTTTTTTCATGTATTCAATAATAACTTATATGTATGACAAACTTACAAAATTTTCTTACTTTTGGAAACTAAACCAAAAACTCATGAATCAGTTAGCCAAGTATATTGTTGGTATTGCAATAGCCATTGTAATTACCTTTTTAGCATGGTATTTTAGTAATATACTGATATACATTCTGGTATCTGCTGTTCTATCTCTTATAGGAAAGCCGCTTAAGAGTAAATTGCTACGAATAAAAATCCGTAAATTCCACATTCCTAACGGACTTGCTGCCGGGATAACACTAATTGCACTTTTGTCTGTATTTTTAAGCATATTTTTCTATGTAACTCCTTTAATCGGACAACTGTTGTCCAATTTAAGTGCTATAAATTTTGTCACTCTCAGTGACCAGATATCAGTACCGCTTAGTAATTTCAACACGGTGCTTCATGATTGGTTCCCTGCACTGGATTCCTCTTTTAAAATAGAGACTATTTTTGTAAATCAGTTTCAAGAAATTTTCAACATATCATTTATATCAGAATTATTCAACTCGATTGCAAGCATTGCTATTGAATTCGGAATTGCAGTTTTTGTAGTTACATTTATAACATACTTCTTTCTCAAGGAGGAAAACATGTTCAACGATATGGTCTTAGCATTGTTTCCGGACAAGTATGTAACTAATGTGTCTCGTGCTCTAAGTTCAATCAACAGATTGCTTGCCAGATACTTTATTGGAATCTCCATAGAGGCAATTGCTATAACAATAATAAACAGCGTAATTCTCTATTTGCTTGCCGGCGTTGATTTCTCACTTGCTATCGCCTTGTCATTCCTTGCCGGAATCCTCAATGTGATTCCATATATTGGTCCTATAACCGGAGGTGTTTTTGGGACTATAATGAGTCTGGTCAATCATGGGATAGATAAACCCGATGCTGGAATCTTTATTTTTACTGTCGGAGGAATATTTCTTTTTACGCATATGATAGATATATTCATTTTTCAACCATATATATATTCTAATAGTGTCCGGGCCCACCCTCTTGAGATATTTCTTGTAATTCTTATTGCAGGAAGTATAGGAGGCATAATTGGCATGCTGGTTGCCATACCTGCTTATACTGTTATCAGGGTTTTTGCCAGGGAGTTTCTTTCACACTTCAAGTTGGTTCAGAAACTTACGGACAATTTCTGAGAATAAAAAAACCGCCCTAAAAAGAGCGGTTTCAATTAATTTAATATATGTCCTGTTAATTACTGTTTTTTAGCTTCCAGGAACTTGTTGTATTTTTCGTATCCAGCCTTGAATGTTTCGTTCTTTTCACGGAAACGGAAATAAATATTCTTAAGATACTCAGCCACTACTGCTTTAACCTCTTCATCTGTTGAAGTTTCAAAACAAGTTTCAAATGGTTTGATTGCAGATTCCAGGTTTTGTTCCAGTTGTTTAACCAAAGCCTCATACTTTGTATCATCAACCTCTTCTGATGCCTTCGTCTGAATTTCAACTGCTCTGTCATAATATGCTGCACCAACTGCAAATGTTCCAAAGTAATACTTAGGGTCTATCTCCACCGATTTGTTATAGCATGCAATTGCTTTATCAACCTCTTTCAGGTTTTTCCATACATTACCCTCTGCATAGTAAAGACTTGCATTTGAAGGTTCATTCTCTTGTGCCTTTTTTATAAGATTAAGAATTTTGTTAGGATCATCGTTTGATTCCAGGAATATATTAATAAGAGAAACCAGGATACTCTGATTTGTAGGATATTTTGTAAACCCTGCACTTAGTGTTTCTTTTGCTTTATCAATATCTTTTATACCCTTATAAGCTTCTGCAAGGTAAGAATAAGCATCTCCCTTAGCATCATAGCCATTTTCGATTGCCTTATTGAAGTACTCAATAGCCCTGTTATAATCCTTTGACATATTTGCTGTTAACCCCGTATAGTACATTATTACGGTATCTACTTGTTTGACAAGATTATGAGAGCTTGCCTGAAGTGAAAGTGCAAAGTTATCTGTAGCTTTTTTGTAATCACCCAATGCATAAGCAGACATTGCAATATTCTGATAACGACTCTTCAAAGCAACAAGCTGTTCAGAAATTTCCTTTGTCTTGATTGCCTTTGTATCTACCTCTGCTGCTTTGTTAAGTGCAGTAAAAGCATCGCCCAGTGGGTTGCCTTCATAATATGGTTTAGTCACAATCCAGCTTGCCAATGTACCGTCTTGAGCATAATAGAGTTCTTTATCTTCATATATATCTACTGAGAAAGGCTGGTCCATTATTTTTTTTGTTTCTGTGCTAATGATTCTTTGATCTTTCAGAAGCACTTTAAGTTCCAATCTTGAAGCTCCCAGCCATAGAGATTTGATGGGTGCGTCATATATCAAAGTGTAAGCATCTGCCAGTTTAAGCCATGTAGCAGGATTTGCTGCTTTCTTGGCATCGGCAGACTCTTTCTTAGCTTTTTCCAAAGCTTTGAGAGCATCTGTTACCTCCTTGGGTTGAGCAACTAACTGTATTGAAAATAGTAGTGCCAGTGCAATAAATAGATTTTTCATTGTAATTATTAAAATTTAAAGATTGTATAATTTCTCATTACTCTTCAACTAAACCGTTCTCAACAGGTTTTTCCTCACTCTTGTTCACCCTGCATACGGCAGCTATCATATCTCCCTCCCTTATATTAATAAGTCTCACACCCTGTGTTGCCCTTCCTGCCACCCTCACCGTTGAGACCTCAAGCCGGATAGTGATGCCGGACTTATTTATTATCATAAGGTCATTCTCGTCTGTAACATCTTTCAATGCTATAAGTGATCCGGTTTTTTCAGTTATGTTCAGTGTCTTTACACCCTTTCCGCCTCTGTTTGTAACCCTGTAGTCTTCCAGACATGATCTCTTTCCATAACCATTCTCACTTACAACAAGAATATGATGTGATTCACTCCCCTCTGCTGTTGGGTCTACACAAACCATACCAATCACTTCATCGTTGTCACCTATATTGATCCCTCTTACTCCGGCACCTGTCCTTCCTATAGCCCTTACATTCTCCTCATTGAACCGGACACATTTTCCGTCCCTGCCTGCAAGCAGAATCTCATTATGGCCATTTGTGAGTACTGCTTCCAGGAGTTCATCATTCTCCCTTATTGTTATTGCATTTACACCATTGGCCCTTGGACGTGAATATGCTTCAAGAGATGTTTTCTTTACAGTCCCTCTTTTTGTAGCAAGAACAATGAAATTATTGTTTATATACTCTTCGTCATTGAGATTTCTGACATTTATATATGCACAAACCTTATCTTCCGGTTCAATATTCAATACGTTCTGAATTGCTCTTCCTTTTGATGCCTTTGTACCCTCCGGAACTTCGTAAACCTTTAGCCAGAAGCATTTTCCCTTTTGGGTAAAGAAAAGCATTGTACTATGCATGTTGGCTACATAAATATGTTGTATGAAATCTTCATCCCTTGTTGTACTGCCTTTGGCACCAACCCCTCCCCTGTTCTGGGTTCTGTACTCAGCTAGTGGTGTTCTTTTCATATAACCTAAATGGGATATTGTGATGACAACATCCTCGTCAGGATAGAAATCCTCCGGATTGAAGTCTTCTGCTGAAAACTCTATAGCAGTACGACGATCATCCCCATATTTCTCCTTTAGTTCAAGAAGTTCGTCTTTAATTATCTTCATTTGAAGCACTACATCTGACAGAATCTCTTTTATGTAAGATATCAGCTTCATTAGTTCATCGTATTCTGCCTGTAGCTTGGCTCTTTCCAGACCTGTAAGCTGACGAAGTCTCATCTCGACAATAGCGCTGGCCTGGGCTTCAGAAAATTCGAATCTGTTCATCAGATTCGTCTTTGCTTCATCAACAGTTTTAGAACCTCTTATAATTGCAATTACTTCATCTATAAAATCCAGCGCAACAAGCAAGGCTTCAAGAATATGTGCTCTTTTTTCTGCCTGTTCAAGTTCGAAACGCGCCCTGCGTAAAATTACATCGTGTCTGTGACGGACGAAATATTTTATTAGCTGCTTAAGGTTAAGCATCCTTGGCCTGCCGTCCACCAGCGCAATGTTGTTTACAGAGAAACTGGACTGAAGCTGAGAATACTTATATAGCATGTTAAGTATTATGTTGGCGACAGATCCCATTTTCAATCTTATGACTATGCGCATTCCGTTACGGTCACTTTCATCATTGATATAAGCAATTCCTTCAACCTTTTTCTCTTCTACCAGTTCTGCAATCTTCTCGATAAGTTCACGTTTATTAACCATGTATGGTATTTCGGTGACAACGATTGTCTCTCTGCCACTCTCACTTACCTCTATTTCTGTTTTTGAACGGACAACTATCCTGCCTTTACCTGTTTCAAATGCATCTTTTATCCCTTGAATACCCTGAATTATTCCTCCTGTGGGAAAATCAGGACCTTTAATGTATTTGCAAAGATCTTCTGTGGAGATTTCATTGTCGTCTATGTAAGCACAAATTGCATCTACTACTTCACGCAGATTATGAGGGGGCATATTGGTTGCCATTCCGACTGCAATTCCGGAGGCTCCGTTTAGAAGTAAAAGCGGTGCTTTCGCCGGCATAACTGTAGGTTCCTGAAGTGATTCGTCAAAATTTGGTTTGAAATCAACAGTGTTTTTATCGAGATCTGCCATTACCTCCTCGGCGATCTTTCTGAAACGAGCCTCTGTATAACGCATTGCAGCAGCAGAATCACCATCAATAGAACCAAAGTTACCCTGTCCGTCTACCAACATATATCTCATGCTCCACTCCTGTGCCATTCTAACCATGGCTTCATAAACACTGGAGTCTCCATGTGGGTGGAACTTACCCAGAACCTCTCCGACAATACGGGCAGATTTTTTAAATCCGGCTCCAGCTGTGAGTCCTAACTCCGACATTCCAAACAGAACTCTTCTGTGAACAGGCTTTAGCCCGTCCCTTACATCAGGCAGAGCACGTGACACAATTACAGACATCGAATAGTCGATGTATGCACTTTTCATCTCGTCCTCTATGTTGATTTTGATTATTCTTGCGTTATTATCAGCTTCTTGAATCATTTTGTTTCTTACTTCTTGTTTATAAAAAGAGGGGTAAAATTACTAAATAAATATCTTATGAACAAATTGTATTGCTAATTGTCTTTAATTAGATTTGCATCAAATTTAAAAGCACATATGAATTTACAATTATCAAATGAATTAAATGAGATTATCTCTTACAGCAGAGAAGAGGCAATGAGGATGGGTAGTTATACAATTGGATCTGATCACCTGATACTTGGTATAATCCGTCATCAGGACAACTCTGCTTTTGAGGCGCTTATGAGCTTTGGGACAGGGTACAAGGTATTCAAGTCAAAAATTGAGGAACTTGTAAAAGTCGGGGAAATTGTTCCCTTTGAACAAGCCGACAAACTCAACTTATCCAAGGGCGCAGAAAATGCCTTAAAAGTAATGTATCTGGAAGCAAGATCCTTAAAGGAGGCAAAGCCAGGTCCGGTTCATCTGCTGCTTGCAATATTAAGGGGAGAAGAGGGTGTTTCTGTATCAATTCTAAAGGAATACAACATTACATATGACAGTTTGAGAGCAACATTCAAAGGGAAAGAGATATCAAAGCCGATGAATACATCGACATACGACGATGAAATGGACGGAGGAGTAAAACCTTCCGGAATTGATGGGCCGGCAAGGGGGGCAAAAAACACAAAGCTTTCAAGTGACACTCCTGTAATTGACAGCTTTGGCTTTGACATGACAAATGCTGCCCACGAAGGAAAACTCGACCCTGTCGTGGGCAGAGACAAGGAGATTGAACGGCTTGCACAAATTCTTGGCAGAAGAAAGAAGAACAATCCTGTTATTATTGGCGAGCCGGGAGTAGGGAAATCGGCAATTGCAGAGGGCCTTGCCCTAAGAATCGCACAAAAAAGGGTTTCAAGGGTATTACTTAACAAGCGACTGATATCACTTGATATTGGCTCTATTGTTGCCGGCACAAAATACAGAGGTCAGTTTGAGGAGAGAATGAAGGCAATACTAAATGAACTTACAAAAAATCCCAACATTATCCTTTTTATAGATGAACTTCATACTCTGGTTGGAGCTGGAGGAGCTTCCGGGTCGCTGGATGCGGCTAACATGTTGAAGCCGGCTCTGGCGCGCGGTGAGATACAGTGCATTGGTGCAACCACCCTTGACGAATACAGGGAGCATATTGAGAAGGATGGAGCTTTGGAAAGAAGGTTCCAGAAGATTATGGTAGATCCTACCACCTACGATGAAACACTGAATATTCTTCAGAATATCAAGGAACGTTATGAAAAGCACCATAATGTAGTGTACACCAATGACGCTTTGATTGCATGCATAAGATTGTCACAGAGATATATTACTGATCGTTGTCTGCCTGACAAGGCGATTGATGCCCTTGATGAAGCCGGTTCCAGGGTTCATCTTATGCATCTCAAGGTGCCTGACTCAATTCTGGCAATTGAGAATGAAATTGAACCTATCAGAAGTGAGAAGAGACTTGCTGTTAGTAACAATCAGTTCGAAAAGGCAGCTGAGCTCAGAGATCTGGAAAAGCAGAAGAGCGAAGAGCTTGAGCTTGCACAACAAAAATGGAACGAAGAGCAGAATCTCAACCCTCAGGAGGTAAACTCTAATGATGTGGCTGAAGTTCTGTCTATGATTACCAATGTTCCAATCTACAGGCTTGCAGAGAAAGAGGGCGACAGGCTTTCGAGGATGGGAGAAAACATTCGGAAGAAGATTGTCGGTCAGGATGAGGCCGTTGACAAGGTAGTACGGGCAATTCAGAGAAATAGAGCGGGGTTGAAAGATCCAAACAAACCGATTGGTACATTCATATTTCTTGGACCAACAGGCGTAGGGAAAACTCAATTGGCAAAAATTCTGACCGAATATCTTTTCGATTCTGTGGACAATCTTATAAGGATTGACATGAGTGAATATATGGAGAAGTTTGCCCTAAGCAGGTTGATAGGAGCCCCTCCGGGATACGTAGGGTACGAAGAGGGTGGTCAGCTGAGCGAGAAAGTGAGAAGAAAACCATATTCGGTGATCCTTCTTGATGAAATTGAGAAAGCACATCCGGATATATTTAATCTGCTTCTACAGGTTCTTGACGAGGGAAGACTGACAGACAGCAACGGCAGGCACATTGACTTCAGAAATACTCTGTTGATTATGACATCAAACATAGGAAGCAGGGAGATAAAGGATTATGGTGGAGGAATGGGATTCTCAAACTCGACAAGACGCAACATAAGTGATAACACAAGACACATTATTGAGAAGGCCCTTAAGAAGACATTTACACCTGAGTTTCTTAACAGGCTTGACGAACAGATACTCTTTAACTCTCTAACCAAGGATGACATTTGCAAGATAATTGATATTGAACTTGACGATCTCTACAAGAGAATTGAGAATGCCGGATATAAACTGTCTATAGATGAGAAGGCTAAAATATTTGTTGCCGACCATGGATATGATCCGCAATTTGGTGCCAGACCTCTGAAAAGAGCCATACAAAAATTGATAGAAGATCCTTTGGCTGAGGCTATTATTGCAGGCAAATTCAAGACCGGAGATGAACTCCATATGGAGATAGATACTGAATCAACTGACGAAAGCGGCTCTCCAGTAAAACTTAAGGTTACCCTGGTTTCTTAGCAGAAAATATTTTTTGTATAAATCCTGAGGGTCATATTGTTTGTCTCTCAGGATTTTTTTTGCCGGTATTCGTTCCATGGAAGTTCTGTCCACATAAAAATCTATGGGCTCTGTATCACAACTGTATTTAAAGCCTAGTTTCCTGTATACATTACCGTCACTCCAGTCTTTGTCGGCATAAGACATTATTTCATCTGGTGAGTACTTGTCAATAAAATATTTAAGCAGCTTTCCCATACCCCCGGCTATCCTGTATTCTGCAAGACCGGCGTATCTTACCCACTCATAAGAGAGGATTTTTTTTCCTTCTCTCACCATTGGCCGGGGAGCAGAAAACATCGCAACTGCAACAATTTCATTTTCATTAATATCTTCAGTTGCTTTCCTTATGTAAAGAGCATATTTATAACTACATGCAGTATAACCAAGTATGTGATTCTTCTCCAGAAATTCTCTGGCGCTTTCTGCTGAAATAGGTTTTACTACACAATTTCGTGCAAAAACAGATTTTTGTCTTCCCAAATTTGCCAGTAGTCTGTTGGTGACAAGCTGATACTTAGTGACCCATTCATCCTCGTACAATGTTATATTCTGACTCCCTCTATTGTCTGGGGCAGACTCCCCTACTGATATGACTCTTATTGAAATTTCAGGTTTGCAAATAGTGAATACCGAGCCATTTACTGAGTAATCAATTTTATGAAAATCCAGAAACTTTTGGAATTCTGAAGGAAAATTGATTGCCATGTTTTTGTAATTATCAGTTAATGAATATTTACCTGCAAATATAAAGGTAATTTTCTCAAATTATTTGGAAATAAAAGATTGTTACCATATCTTTGCGCTCCCTTAAAGGAAAGATTCAGTAGCTCAGCAGGTAGAGCACAACACTTTTAATGTTGGGGTCCTGGGTTCGAGCCCCAGCTGGATCACAAAAACAGAAGCCAAGCAACAGCTTGGCTTCTTTGTTTTTATGCCCCAGCTGGTCAAGCTTGCTTGGACAAGGTGGGGTATAAAAAACAAAGGAATTTTTGAGCGGAGCGAAAAAACTGATTTTGTGTGGGTAAGTAAAAGATACCGGGTCCGACGAAGCAGCCCAAAGGCTGCAAGTCACGACAGCTGGATCACAAAAATTTTAAATACTTCAAAATTAATAAGAGGTTAAAGCGTCATCTTTCTCTCAGCGAATAGCGTAGAGATCATCTCTGCCTCTTAATTTCTTTACAAATATCTTAGTAATTCTTCAACCAGTTTATAGACAGTGGTTGAGGACTCTTCTGCGGAAGGATTCATGTGGTCAAAAAGTTTATAATTACGCTTTGCTCTTATAATTGCAAGTCGTTTCCTGTTCTTTCTTGTCTGTTCATCTATCCCATCCAGCAATTCAAAAATCTCATCAGTAATTAATTTGGATCCGGTGAAATCATAATAAACTGAATACTGCGCCAAATACTCATTTATTTTATACCCATACTGTCTCCTATCCATAGGACCGCCTTGATGATCATTGAAATGCAATATAATCCAATATTCAAAAGCTTGGTTCGAATAAGCTACTCCAAATCCATTTTTCTTAGCAAGCATAATTGCATCATTAAAGTCTGAGACTTGACTTGGATTATCTGGTTTTTCCGGGATATTTCTATTGCTTTTTTAACAAGTGACAGTGTATTAAACCCCTCACCAATAGCCTCAATAGTTGCCGAAGATAGTCTAAACTGTCTAAAATAAGATGGTTCTGTGTTTTTTCCTTCACAAACAATCAATATTCTAGGTTTTTCATTTTTAGTAGGCTTCTCCCTTTCAAAAGCAGGTTCAGTCTTCCTCTCATTTCTTAATAACGCTCTATGCTTTTGTCTATTATTCAACTGTATGAGCTTCTTATTTTTCATTCTCATCTTGCAATACTTTTTGAGCAATTAAGTTGTCGAATAAACCCATATATGGTACAGCACCATACTTACCTCTAATATAATTATCTTCAAACGCTTCTTCTTTTCTCACTCTTTGTTCTTTAAAATCTGCTAAAGAATATAAAGAAGCAGCTCCATATTTATCTTTTTCGGTGAACCAGATTTGATCTCTCCTAAATAATCCAGAGCTTAATAAATTTGTATCATGGGTGTTAAAGATCAATTGCGCGTTTTTTTTATTCAATTCTCTGGAATTAAACAATGAAACAATTTTACAAACAAGATTTGGATGTAATTTTGAGTCTAACTCGTCGATGATAAGCGTATATCCATTTTCTAAAACATCAAGAATAGTACCGGACAATGCAAAAAATTTATTTGTTCCAGCTGATTCATCATCATCTACTGAAAAGCAGACATTTCCCACAACTTTCCCTGAAGAATCAAATTTTTTATGTGACATCAGTACATCGCTTACAATCTTATCTCCATCTTTTACTGCTTTAATCAATTTATCTCTAAGTTCCTTAGGTACATCATTTGGAATATTACTATCATCAAGAATAGTAAGTTCTACATTATCAATACCAAGGTCTGCAGCTTTTAAAAGCTCCAGTATTCTACTTTTTTGAATAGGCTCTTCTGTCTTCCCTAATGTAAATCCTTTATAGCTCTCTTCGAACAGGCCAGATAAAGTTCTCAACTGTTTGAACCATTGAATAATTGCAATACTAGTTTCATCGTTGAATTGAGCTGCAACAGAGATGAACAAAGCATTATCCCTCACTAAGCCTTCCTTAGAAACTTTTGCTGCTTTACTCATCTGTCTGTGAACATCAAATTCCTGTCCCTCTCTGTAAAATAACTCAACTTCTTTAATTTTTTGTTTTTGATACAACCATTCAGCAACAACATAATTCTTGTTAACTTCAAAGCCATATCTGAATATTGTATCTTTTTGTTCGAATACTATTTCAAATTCTGTATTATCATTTTCACTCTCCGTGCTCAATTTAAAAGGAACGACAGAGATTAAATCTCCCTTTTGAGTCTCTTTTGAGCTTTCGATAACAAAGCTTCTCATAAACAATAAAGCCTCTAGAAACTTACTCTTGCCACTAGCATTTGCCCCATAGATAACAGCGCTTTTTAGAATTTTTAAATCAAAAATATTATCACTAAAAATATTTTCTTCTACTCTTGTAGCTTTATCGTAATTGCTGGCAATCAAACTAATTGTGGCCTTATTTTTAAAGGTCTTGAAATTTTTAACAGAAAAACTAATAATCATGATCGTAGTTTTGACATATTTTATACAAATATATAGTTTATTTTAAATATAAAACAGCATTAATAGCATTTTATTGCATATTATCTGTCATAACACCATTTATTTTTTCTTTATCTTATTTGATGACATCCTATTATTTGCTGTTCTTGAGTTTTAACAATATATTGTCCTTCAATAATTGATCAAAAATTTAATCCACTTTTATAAAGTAATAACATGAAATCAATCATTTCTGAACACTTTGAGACCAATAGAATAATTATAAGAAATGCAACGTCTGAAGACATTGGTGAGCTGCGGTCAATTTGCGAAAATTGGGTGGACAAAAAAGATATTGAAGGTGACTTGTTTGACAATAATTATATCGAAAATTGTTTGTCCTCTGGTGATTTGCCTCCTATTAGTTGTGCAAACAAAGATTATTACCGGTTTAAATCTATCTGTTCCAAAGAGAATTCAAAAATCATTGGTTTTTTCGACATATATCATGGGTACCCTACTGCAGATACTATATGGATAAGTATTTTAGTAATAAAAAGCGAAATACAACATAACGGATATGGTCGTGAAGTAATAGAATTCATTTCAAAAGAAGCTAAAGAAAAAAAATATACAAGTATTGGAATTGGAGTCCATCTCAAGAACTGGAAGGGCATACGATTCTGGAGCATCAATGGCTTTGATAAGATAAAAAGAATATCTGGGGATAAGAATTATAGTGTTAATAATTTTTCTATTATGTTCTTAGAGAAAAGTATTTAATAAATAGAAGATCACTTTCTAACATTCATTGCAGCAAGCATATTGCCATAAACATTGTTCAATGCGGCCAGATTGTCGTTAAGATTATTTATCTGCTCACGGTATTTTTTAGTGTCACATGCAGATTCTGCCATATCTTTCAGATAGTCATCCGCTCCTGCTTTATGAAGCATATACACCGTGTTGAGGGCCGACAGGTTTTTATTGAGTGTCTCCAGCTGTTGCTGGTATGATTTAACTCCGGACTCTAGAACCGATAAAGAATCAGTTATGTTCCTGTATTTGAATTCAGTCTTGTTTATCGCTTTAATCATAGCATTCTGATATGATTTAGCAAGTTTATCCAGTGATTCGTCTGCAGTCTTTATTGTATTCATATATTTGATTGATGCAGCAGAAACATCGCCCATGGAATTTATATTAATTGTTGCTTCTCCAAGCTTTTTTATACCAGTTCCAAGACAATGAAACATTTCCGGGGTTATTTCATATTTATGAAGCATTTCATCAAACTTAACCAGTGCCACAGAACCACTACCTCCACCGGTAATTCTCCTTTCTGATAATTCTGTCTGTCCGTCGGATTCCGGGGCGTTCTCTTCTTCTGAGTCTGTATCAAAAGCATAAAATATGAAGATTATCGCCTCTGTAATGAGACCGGCAGAGAGCATAAAACCTGCCCCCGTCCAGTGCTGGATTTTAAACAGTGCTCCGAGTATAACTACAGATGCACCAAAACCATACAATTTTGCCAACATTTTTTTAAAGCTTTTGCTTTGCGTCAATTCTTTTATGTTCATAGAGCTGATTTTTATTTTTTTCAGTATTTAGTTTATAGTTATGATAAGCGGAGAGAGTATCCTGTCTGATCCGTCAGGACCCCTGGCAACGATATCTTCAAAAATAATACTCTGTCCTCGGTTTGTATTTCTTATTTGCTTAACCATCTCTTCTGTAAGTTTACTGCCTTGTGAATAGTAGTGATATACATTGAACCCTCTTTGCATTGTCATTTTGAATGAAATTATCTGAAAAGAATAGTCGAATTCAAAATCATCCGGCATCCTGGGGATAATTGTTCCCGCTGATATGAGTGATTCGCGGCTTATAAAGCCATCTTTTTTACTTGCAATGCATGGAACAGGATCGGGAAGTTTTTTTACTCTGAAGGTCTCAGATCCCATTCGTTTAATATTACCATTCATCTTGACAGAAACCTCAATGGTAGCCTGCTTGCAATCGACCGGCACCATTGCCGTCCATCCACTTTTACCCGTATTTTGCTTTAGTGTACCACAAGAAATGGTTGGATAGATATTTTCACCCGGAATTCCGGAAACTGATATTGATAAAGGATTGTTAACTCCAATATAAAGCACATTCATATTAGTGGCAGAAACCGTGAGGGATGGTTTGGCAACAAAATATTCGCTATTGAAATGGTAAGTGTTTTCATTGCCTGAACTGTTCACTACACTGACAAAGCCCGCATATTTTTCAATTCCTGCATAATTTGTCGGAAATTTGAAATTTATCCGGCCATCGGGACTTGATATGAGTGTTGCCTCACTCTTCCGGGAAACCGGCAGTGAATCTACGCCACGCATAAGATAAACATTTGGACTATGACTTGTATCGTAGGCTGCAACTATCACTTCCGCCTCATATTGGTCGCCTGCAAACAGGTAATTTGATCTCGGCAACACCTTGGCATCTATACGGTCATACTTGAAATCGTCGGCACTTATTGCATAGAGAAGGCTATTGACAACTTCAAGTTCGGCATTATTCACTTCAGAAATAAATTTGTTAAGGATAGGAATATCTGCTGCCAGAGGAATGTCATAGAAATAATGAAATTCCCAACTTTGCTTTTGGCCGGTGGCATCAAAAAAATCGCCCTCTGTTTCCAAACCAAGTTTTATCTGATCCCGGTATTTTTGATCTATCAGATTAAGCATATTGTCTCGGTATTCTATTATCTTATTCTTTAATTCTCTGGCTCTTCCTTTAGATCCGTCCTCCTGACCCCCAATCAGAAAATTTGTGGGGCTCGTATAATCGTCCCTTTTTTTCAGTTTAAGAAGGGGTATTTTTCTAACAGAATCCAAAGGGACCTGTTCTGTTTCTGATATTAATTCATCCCGCAGGTTCTCAATATATCCAACCATTTTCGCAGATAATTGCATAGCCTCTTTAGCTTTGCTCCAGAATGGCCCGACTTCAATTTGATTAAGAGAATAATTTTTTTCAAAATCTGAATATACCCCTACGCGTTTCTGCTCAAAGCTCTCATTAGTAAGCAGTACACTGTCATTAACAACAGAAAATGCATTTAGTATATCCTTTGATACGTTTAATGCCAATAGTGCTGTCAAAACCAGATACATCATACCTATCATCTTCTGCCTTGGGGTCTCCTTCTTTGATGCCATAGTCTGACTGATTATTGTTTAAGTGTGTAAAGGATGTATAATGTATAGTCACCAGGCTGAAGAAGAGAAAAGTTTGTAATCACCATAGAAAATGTCAATTGATGTCCCTGGTTCTTTCCATTACCGGTATAACTTTTTCCTATATCATTAATCAATACCTTAGGAACATTGTCTATCCTGAACTTTCCTGTGGGTCTGCCGGTTTGGCCACGTCCGGATCCAATGTGACTGCCTGCCTGTATATAGAGTTCGATCCCATTTGGAACAGTGCCTGAGGCAATCGATACTGAGATGGATGATAATGGTTCAGAAGGGCTGACATCTAAAGAATAGTTTATCCATTGTGTATTATCGACAATCTTCTCTGAATAGATACCTGCTGAGATTATTGCTGAAACATCTATAATTACCGAGCTTCGGTCCGTAACATAAAGGTTATTGTTGTTTTGAGCCATACCCACTGTAAATATTAGCGATAAAACAATTGACATGGATAAATTACTTATTATTTTCATTTTAGATTAAATAGATTTAAAACGTATGCTGGAGCTTTATTTCCCTGGCTTTTTTAAAAATAATCACATCGAGATTTTCCTCCTTTCCAAGAGTCAGAACGAGAGTAAACTGGTCTTTGTCTAGTATATATCCTTGTGGAATACCATTCGGATAAATTTTAATGTGCCAACTTCCGGGTCTGAGGTCATCAAAATTGAATGTACCGTCCCTAAAGGTTAATGTTCTGAATGTTTCCGTTCCATTCGATGCTTCTACTATTAAATTTTCAATCTCCTCCTTAATAGGAAAGAATCCTTTCTTACCACTCTTTTCATCTTCCTTTATAACCAGACGTCCCTTGATTCGTGCTGCTCGCGTCAATGATATCTCAAACTGTGTCTCCCTTCCGGGTTCTATCTTTATCATGTAGGGGCCGGGTACACATGCAATGGCATTTAGTCCGGTACTCGATTCATCCATTGCCAGTATATAGGTTCCCACTTTCACCATCGGAAATTCAAAATTCCCGTTCTTGTCCGTCATCGTAATATCACCATTGAGGTTGAATATTACGCCATTAACTTGTCCGACACCCATATTTATGACTTTACCGGTAAGACTCCCTACATCTTTTTTCTTTGACAAGGGAATATTAATGGTATATGTGTATCGGATTTGCATACTAAGCTCCTTTTTATTCAATGAATTCTTTAACAAATTGTAATTTGCTCCCAGTTCAAATTCATGATTAGAATTAATTTTCTGATGTATCTGTAATGACAATAGACTTCTGTCACGATAATACTCTTTCATCTCATAGTTATTCCTGTAATCAAACGAAATCTGAGTTTTTTTCCTGAAGCTTGCATTTAGTGTTCCACCATAATAGAACCGTTGTGTACCGGTGATAAGATATTGTTGACCACCTTGATAATTCAGAAACCCGGTTGCCGATACAGATTCGTTGAACCTATACCGCAAAAAAAAGCTACCATTGTAAAAATCAGTCAAATCTCCATTTTTAACCCCAAGATTATTTATGATTTTACCCAGTTCTGCCTGAAAATTAATACTGATCCTCCTGAATTTACTCTGAAAAGATAATCTTCCATTGTATTTTTTGTAATTGAAGAGAGGATTTGGACTACGGTCTTCCATTGTAATTATATATGCTCCAAATCCGACCGTATTATTCGCGCTCATCCTGTAGTTTGTCATCAGGTTGATGTTTTTACTGTAAGGGGCGTTCGAGTATATGGTATCCAGATTCAGATTTGACCGATTTATATCGTAGTTCAAGGATATGCTCATCTTTTTTTTCAGATTTGCAGTTATTCCGGATGAGAGATAGCTAGAGTTTGATACATAACCGGAAAAACCCGGATCTGCCTTAGTGATATTAAAATGTGATGCAAATATTGATTTGTTTATATTTACGGAGAACTTGTATGCTTTGGTCATTTGACCTGGCTTTTGCCCCATAGCCAGTTCGAATTCTGTATTTCCCCAGGAAAACGGATTAATGATTCCTGATATGGATAACAGGTTGGAAATCTCATTTTTTGAATTGGATTTATTTAGATAACCAGCAGAAAATCTCATTTTCTGATTGATTTTGTAATCTGTGTAAATGGCTAAGATATGTTTGATTCCCGGATAGTATCTTGGAAAGTGGAAGAACGATCCTACCGAGAATTTACCAAAACTTTGCTGGAGTTCTATCCCTCTGCCACTTCTTGAAGATTCTGTCAGATCACTCAAACGATAATTATTGTCTCCAATTGAAATTCTTGTACTGGACGAGCTATAATTAAGATAATATTCATCATTTAAGCCCAGAGTTGGATTTCCACCACGGTCAGGGCCTCGAAGATGAAATTCAAGTCTTCGGTTTTTTTTCTCACTTATCTGTCCACTGCCCACTATATCAAGCATTATTCCATAATCTCTCTTTTCCATACGGTTATTAGTAGCAAATATTGCGGTAACCTTAACCGGAAATCGGTTATATCCATCGAATTTCACCTTACCTGAAGGTATGATGTCAAACAGGTAGGAGGCAGAACTCTCTACTTCCGGCTTATCATTGACAGAAGCCGATAAAGAGATGTTTTGTTTAGTATAGTAGCTGAGATTTTTTGGCACAGACACAGAAACTTTAGTTAGAATTGATGAATCCATTGGAATCTTGAAATTCCGGTTCTCAATTATTCTTCCATTAATTATTGAAGAAGTTACCATAACGTCGATATTCGACAAATTGCGTATCCGGAATACGACTCCAAGACTGTCATCAGAAAATAAATAGGTTGGAGCTTTTTGTTTTTCTACGATTATTTCATACCTCGGCTTGACATAGATGGGAATACTGACGTTACCAAAGCGGTTACCATTAGCGTCGAATGCCATAAGTTCAATGGAATAGTCCCCTGCTCTAGTATTTTCCGGGATGTATATGCTAATGATCTTATTTAAGCTACTTCTTTTTTGAATCTGAATAGTCGAATCATTCTCAATTTTTTTCCAGTTATAACTTGATGTGTTTAGTTTTAAATTGACCTCCTTAATAGTGTCTGTATTATTTAACAGCATAATGAGGACATTCGATGTAAACCCGGCAGCCATTTCTTTCCTTTTGTCATTAATCAACCTGACCTCCAGGTCACCAGGGCCAGGTTGTGGTGATTTGATTAAAAGCGAGAAAAGAAATAAAGTCGTTACAACTTTAAACATTCATGTTCTAAAAGAAGAGTGTATATTCTAGTCCGAAAACATCATTATTCTGACCGGCCGCTACAATCATCAGTTGGTAGTTCTTTTTCGATGGGAGTCCCTCTAGATCCAGATTGAATCGCGTTGATGTGGTTGGATAAAGTCCTTTTTTGGATGCTGTCAGTACTTTTATGGATGTACCTGTTTCATCGAAAACCTCAATTGAAACCTCCGGAGCGATATAATGTTCTCCATTGTTTACAAGATCTACAGCCAGAAATAGCTTATTACCTTCGGTTATTAATGTAGGCTCCATAAATTTCAACAGTCCTTTCCCTTTATCTGCAAATTCATTTATGACCTGAATTGCATAACGAGTCACCGAAGGTAATAAGCTAGCACCTTTTTGGTTTGGATCAATCGGAACCACTCCTTCCACCATGAGAACACTCCAAAATGTTCCCTTAAGAGTATCTGTTTGAGGCAATTTAATCTCGTATTGAATGACCCTCACCTCTTTAGCTTTTAAAATCAACGTTTTAGGACTGAACTGAATCCATGGCGCATTTGAGCGTTTATGACTACCCGGTTCATCATAAAATGTATTTTCCTGAAGATTATATAATAAATCGGTCTGATATATCTTTACCTCCTGATCGGTATCATCGTTGTTCTGTATCTTGATCTCACCCCTTATCACATCTCCGGGTTTACCATTATGAACATGCTTCAAACTGCCTAGTACTTCTACAGAGGCATTGGAACGAAGGGATAAAAAACTAAAAAGTGAAAGAAATAGTAATATTCTGCAAATTTTCATTTTATTTATTATTAGCTTCCTGCTGAAAGTGTAAGTGTTACTGTTACTGCTGCACCGGCTGTGGCCCTGATGGATCCATATGTTCCTGATGCAGCAGGAATACCAAATGTATATTTTAATCCATATCCGTCATCAGCTGCTGTACCAGAATAGCAGGTACCAATGGCACTGACTATGGTTTGGGCAACCGCTCCAAGTTCTACCTGGGCACCCAATGTTCCGGCAGTTCCGACAAATGAGGCGTTAGGACTCAAAGCGACAAGTTTCAGGTAGGTTCCGGCGGGTACGGATCCACTGGTAACCGATGCAGTTAGAGTTCTGGTCTGTTCACCTGAAACCACAGACGATATAAGTACTCTTGCTGTAGAATCTGAGAGACTAGGCTGAACGGCAAGACCTGCCTCCTGGGGCGATAATGTAAGATTGATTGATGATGCGTTGCTTTTCACCAACAATACCTCCGGCATACCCAGAGAGAGATTATTCGTTGCAGTCTGACCCATGACTTTAGGACCAGAAAGAGTCACTATTAAAGTGATACCTAAAAGTAGTAGTGCGTTTTTCATGAAATTAGGATATTTATTTATTCAAGTTCAAATATAGCCTGAAAGAAACCTGTGAAACATCAGCCTTTTCCTGAAAATAACATCTCAAATACTGATTTTGAGTAAGGAATTTGCCTAGATGTTGTTTCCATCGGGTGCTGATATTGTCAACATGATGGTAAGTGTGGCTGGTACAACTGTGGCATTTAAAAGATGATAATCCGTTGTCGGGTTGTATGGCCCCCAGGTATATGTCAGCTTATATCCATCAGTGATTCCGGTACCTGTGTAATAGCTACCTATGCCATGTATAAGTGTCTGATCTATTGCGCTTAGAATCATTAAAGGAGAAGCAACTCCGCAACGCCCTGCTCCATTTGTATTGGTACTCAATGCCGCTTCTAGTGTCAGTCTGGTTCCTGAAGGGACCGTTCCGCTGGTTAGGCGGGCAGTAATCTTACGATAAGTGCCACCCGGTGTTACAGATGACACCCTGACAAACATATCCGAATTCGATACCGTAGATATTGGTGCACCGGCAACTGATGAGGTCAACGACAAATTGACTGGGGCGCCATTTGTATCCATCAGACAGTAATCCTGTATTTGAAGGGTAATCTGTGCACCCGCTGTAGTTTGCGAAACTGCATGACAGGGCGATAAAACAGAGATCAATATCAATAATATCGTAAAATTTGATTTACTCATAATAAAAAATCCATTTTCAAATGTAAAGGAAAAAAGTTCTCTATACATATGGATTTTTACTGAAACTTGAGTGTGAATGACTGATTTTTCAGTTCATAATTGCTGACTTCTGTCAGCAATCCGGCATTTATCTGGAAGCGGTTAAAGTATACGTTACCGATATTTCAAGACTATCAATGGATGAGCGGTCAAAATCATAAGGGGGCAACCACTCCCATGAATAGGTTAACTGATGACCCTTTTTTGTTCCTCTTCCTGTATAACAACTGCCAATACCAGTGATAATCTCTCGCGGGTACATTGAAAGGGCGGTAATTCCTGTTGATTTCCCCATTGTCCCTGCTCCTGCACCGGCGTCTTCACCTATCTCCAGTTTTATCCTGATATCAGCTGGTAAATTCCCTGAAGTTATCTGAACAGAGATACTGTTTGTATATTTACCATCTACAATAGAAGAATAGTTGATCCAGGTTTTATCAAGTGTTGAGGGGGTGATAATCTGTTCTGCTCCTTTCCCCGGAATAAAAGTGATGCGTTTATCCGATCCGGCAAAGTCAACAAGAGCAACTGCCGGGATGGAAAACACTATAGGCATCTCAACAATATTTTTAACTTGAGCAGAAATAATCCCCTTAGTAGACAGAAAAAACGATAATAAAATAAGTCCGTAAAAACACAACTTTTTCATAAGTATCAATTTATAAGGAGACTATACCGTTTTTAAGAGCAAATTTAATCAGCTGAGTCATATTCTCAAATTCCAGTTTTTCAAAAATATTTTCTTTGTGGCTACCTACCGTTTTAACACTAATGAAAAGTAACTCTGAAATCTCCCTGATTGTTTTCCCCTCAGCGAGTAAGGTCAGAACTTCGGATTCCCTCTCGGTAAGCTTTGGATGCCTGATTTTATCCGTAGAGTCCTGTCCCAGATAATCCTGAATGATGATCTATG
>Ga0209417_1001164_pt1 | contig 50444 bp, 32 predicted proteins | sample RifGroF2_FD_184002 | JGI IMG/M metagenome (GOLD analysis project Ga0209417, IMG submission 184002) | Groundwater microbial communities from Rifle, Colorado, USA - Groundwater F2 (SPAdes) (version 2) | ecosystem: Environmental > Aquatic > Deep subsurface > Groundwater | place: Rifle, Colorado...
AAAGTTAATGGTTTGCATTTTAAACATGGTTGTGATTAATGCAGCTAAAAATTTGGCTCGTGCTTTATGCCATCCAAGATTTTTATTGAGAGTTGAAACTAAATCACTATTTTTGTTTTTATCCTTGGTATTCATATCATACATATTGACGTTGTAATCTTATGTAAGATATTGAATATCAAGGTATTAACCAAATTTTCAAAGAGTCTAATTAGCTGTTTATCAGCATGTTATGCGTTTTGTCATGTACTAAAATTTTTTTTACAAATTTCACTTTCAATCTTTCAACTTTTGTTTTAATGGGATTATTTTCAGACTGCTTAAGGTTGAAACTTAAGCGTGTTTTTGTATTTTTGAATCTTACAACTAGTTACATTGTATCGTCCTGAAATAGGTTTACAGGTTAGTGCTTAATCCTAGTATAAGTTTACAGTCTAATTTTTTGATTATATAATCCATCTTTTTTGAATAAAAAAATATAATTTTTCTGTTAAGTTTTGTTGTTTAATCCTGATATAGGTTTACAGTTTAACTAAAAACTTGCAATTATGTTACTAAAGTAGTCTTTTTTTTATAATATGTCCGCCAAAGTTTTTTCGTTTTTAGATTTAAATTATGAACTTGTTCTGGATATAGATTTCCAATACTATTATGAGGTCTGTCCTTATTATATAACTTAATATTAAGATCCAAGATCCTCTTGGCTTCTTCTATTGTTTTAACGGAATAATGCTTAAGATACTCTTCTTTGATAATGCCGTTTATTCTTTCTGCAATAGAGTTTTCAAGAGGATCACCACTCTCTGTCATACTTATTTTAATATTTTTACTTTTTAATAAACTTGTATAATCCTGTGAACAATATTGAAGACCTCTATCCGAGTGATGTATTAGTTTGTGATGCCTTTTAGGTTTCCTTGTCATATCAAAAAGAGCCATTTTTAAGGCTTTAATAGTTTCAATACTTGATAAAGATTCAGCAACATGATAACCTACAACTTTATGAGAGTACGCATCAGTTATTAAGCTAATATAAATGAAACCCGTTTCAATCCGCCAATAAGTAATATCACTAACCCATAGATGGTTAGGTGATGCTGGGGTAAAGTTTCTGATAAGATTTGGATATTTTCTTAACCAATGTGTAGACTGGGTTGTTTGAACACGTCTTTGCCGTCTCCTTATAAGTAATTTATTTGAAGATAGCAGATTAAATAAAGCATCTCGCCCCATTTTTATTTGATGCTCAAACATAAATATTTGCAGTTTATCATATAATTTACGAACTCCCATTTGTTTGTGAAGCTGTCGTATTATCAAAACTTCTTTGATTATTAAATCTTCTACTTTGCTTTCTTCAAGTGACTTCCTGTTGTATTTATAATACGCTTGACGAGTAAGACCAAACCATCCACATAATTTGAATAATCCTAAATTAGGATAATCATTTCTTATTTTTTCGATGGTTTGGTATTGTACTTTTTTCGGATAGAGATATTAAATTCTTTTTCAGCTAAATCAACCATTGTGGAAAAGGCTGCCGCTTTCATTTCTGAATCACTCACTTGTTTTTCTAAATCTGCAATTCGCTTTTTTAATTGCAAAGTCTCAAATGAATCTTCTTCTGAAAATACATCGTTTTTTGCCATTGAATTTGGATTTGTTTCAAAGATAGTGCTTTTTGCAGTACGTTTATCTTCGTATCCATATTTTATCATCCATCTTTTAATCTGAAACTCTCCTTTAGTTCTTCCTGTATATTTCGTCCAAACAGAAATCATTGTGTTTCCTGAATTTAAAAAATCTTCCACCATTTCTCGCTTTTCTTTTTCTCTAAAATATAATATTGGAGAACGTGGATTTAAACATTGTCTTTCTTTTCTCTTTACTTGATTTTGGTTACTCATATTTATTTAAAATTTGTGTAAACCTATTTCAGGACGATACACATTTTTGAGGACGGGGTTATATCCATAAAATTACATATTTTGACTTGCACAAAATCCCTTATCTGGTGAAGAATTATAATCTTCTTTACAAATTTCACTTCTTCCGCTTCTCGATAGTTTCACTATTTCTAAGGGCATACTATCAATTATGTAATAATCCTCAAATTCATTAAATTTATTTGAAATCAGATCTTGAATTTTTGAAATTGCATAAAATAATTTACGTTTTCTTTTATTATAAACTGACCGTTCTATCTTATTCCTAAGTGATGTTGGTAAAGTTTTAAATAATTGACATTCAATATCTATACTAAGATATTCAGACGTGAAATTTATAGAAATTAACTCTATATTACTTAACTTAGGTTTTCTGAATTTGTTTTAAAAAATTCTAAAATTTTCTCGCAACTTGCCTAAAAGTCGCCCATATATTTAGTTGTTTGAATCACAAATAAATATACGAGTTTTTTATCCAACGAATAACATTTATTATTTATTCTACAAATGCACAATGGGTTAATATAAAACTATACGATTAGTGGTAGTCAATGGTGCAAAATTTGGTGCAACAAAAAAAACCTTCCAAAGCTAGATGCTCTGAAAGGCTTATTATTGTTTGTGAGCCAAAGCTCCCAAAATTCAAACCATATGCTTGATGACTTGCTACAAATAAAAACATTTTGCGACATGTTTCTACATTAATTAATATTTGTGTACAAGTCTGAATAGAAAAAAGTTCGAAGTTGAAATTTGGTACAAATTTGCACATCTGAAATACATTCCCGAACATAGCCCGAAAAACAGGTTATGGGGAAATATCGCTACACCAAAGCAGAATTAGAAGTGCTTGTATATAAACAGCTTGAAAACCTCAATGCACTTGGGGAGCAAATAAAATTACTCGAAGAACAAAACCTGTTGCTGACAAAACTGAATCACAAACTGATGAGCCTCGTAAGTGACAAGCACAAAGAACCCATCCCTTATCCCAAACCATCCCAGAAAAAAAAGCAAGAAATATCAGCTGAATATTTACAAGCATCCGAATGATTAAGCAATCACTCCACACCATGCTCCATCTTGGCAGCCTGAAACCCAATCCATTTTCCATCCTTGTCCACACCCCTATTTGCAAGTTCTTTACGTACAAGAAACTTAATATCAAAATCGTCTTTTTCTGCTTCGCATAAAAGCTGCGTTGCAGTTGTAGAAAACATATAATTCGGATTTAGGTCATCCGTTCTATCGTAATATTTTTTCATTTTTGTAACTTTTTGGTTTAACGATTTCATTGCTTTTTTTCAAGCGAACATAAAATACATATTCAACACACGCAAGGCTTTATATTTGAATTATTTAACAATAATTAAATAATTGATTAAAAATTATTACTTAATCTATTCAAATAGTTAATAAAATATCAAGAATTTATATGTCTGAAATTCAAATATATTTTTAACTTTATATTGGTTTCGGAGGTTACCTTTTTTGATTTGAACTCATTTTATTAAGAGGGAGGTATTGTTTGAAGAAATAATTTTAATTTTTTGTTTGAGTGAAAGTAAATGGGAAATTATGAACGACTTATAAAAATTGCATTTGATAAGATTTCTGGTGAAATTCTTAATGCTGATGAAATTTTTTATAATAAAAAAGATGCTTTTTTAATTCGACGTCAATTTCATGAGGATAAAGTTGAATTATATTGCTGTGAATGTGAGCAAAGGCTACATGTTTCCACAAGTAAACATGATAGACTCCATTTTAAACATCAACCGAAAGCTGATTTTTGTATTTTAAAAGACGGAAATCTCTCTCCACAAGAAGTCGATCAGCATAACAAAATTCTTGTAGCAAAAGAAAGTGAAAGACATAAAAAACTGAAGAATAAGATTGCATCACTTCTTCAAAATGTTAAAGGAGTTGATAATGCTTCAATTTCAATTGACAATAAGGTAATTATAAAAAATAATGAAAGAAGAAGACCAGATGTTTACTGCAAATATCTGGATAAGGAATTAGTCTTCGAAATACAATTATCTGATTTATCTTTACGCTATATTTTAAGTCGGTATGATTTTTATAGACAAAACAAAATGTTTCTTATTTGGATACTTGATAATTTCGATGTCCATAAACAAGCTCAATTAGAGAGAGATATTAAATACTTGACGAAGTATGAAAATTTCTTCAATCTTGATGAAAACACCAAAGAATTCAGTCTTAATTGCACTTATAAATTCCCTTTTCTTACAGATGATAATAGCCTTCTAACTAAATGGTTGAATAAATCGATCCCTTTTCATGAGTTAAAGTTTGATTCTGAATGCTATCAAATATACTACTATAATTTTGGTGATAATAAAACCCTGAAGGAAAAAGAACAATGGCAAAATGCAAAACAAATCAAAGAAGTCGAAAAAATAAAAATAGAGGAAGACCGATTAAGTGCTGCAAAATATAAATCAAAGAGAATAATTCAGGAAATTAAAATTTTACGTGAAAGAAAATCACAGTATTTTGGAGATGTCATACTCTTTCTTTCAGAATTAAATGAATTTGAGAAAGATGTGTTTAATTCGATGTTGAACATCAAGAGTAATCTCAAATCAAAAACACCTGCTTTAAATCAATGGATAAAGACTGCAACGCAGGAAGATATTGCATTTATTGATTTTGTTTTGAATTGCAACGAAATTGATATAGATGTGAATGAGAGAGACTTTGAAGGGAAAACCGCTTTTCAAGAGATATATTTGAATAAATCAATAGGAAAATATCTTCCAATAAAAGGATTGTTAAAAAGAGGTTATCAGTTAATTACTGAAGATGAGGCATTAGCAGTATCAATACCTGATTTAAGCGGAGAAAATAATAATGATTTGATTTTATATAAGCTTTGTATGAGTTTATCAGACAAAAGCATGATTGATATTGCTTATAAATATTCAAAATTACTTTTTATTATTGAATCAGCTAAACATGCAACTATTATGGGATTTAGCTATAAACCGAATGAATGGATTGCATTTGCAAATAATGCAATCCAGCATTATAGTAAGCATTGGGAATATATCGAAATTGCATTTAAAAGTTCTGGACTTTGGAAAATTCTGATACAACTTGACGGAAAAGGAACTTTTAAAAAGAAAATCACTCAGTTTTATTTGGATATGCCAGAGCAGGAATATGATTTTGAAGGAGTTTTCAGGGATTTGTATCCAGAGTTGGCTTTTTCAAGGTAACATAATTTACAAGTAGAAAAGAATTTATAATTATGATGACATCTTTAAAATTGCAGATTGATATTAAATGTGAATCATATACAGATAAGTATTTGGATCCACAAACAGAGTTTTTTAAAGTTCTAAAATCAATTAATGGACTTAGCTATACTATATTACCATTCGAGGATGACAGTAAGGATATCGAGACTGACTTAGTTGAGAAAGGTCAAACAAGAATTCTTACACCTGAAATAAAATATGAAGCAACAGGAACTCCATATAACAGGGCAAAAGATATTATTGAAGTATTTAAAAAATTTCTGGATCGCATTATTTCATCAGAACATTTAATTATTATTGATTATTACATGTTTACAGATGATAATGAAAATATGAAATATTCTGATTTTATAACACAAATATTCAGTAAGCATTTGAAAAAGTTGCAAAAAGTTACTTTTGTCACAAGTAAAAAGAAGTACAAAAAACACACTGAAAAAGCAATATATGATAGTTTTTTAAATGTAAAAAGTCAATTGAAGCTTGAGACAAAGTTTTCAGACTTATTTCATGATAGACTTTGGCTTTGTGGGAAAAGAGGTCTGTTTGTTGGGGCTTCTTTTAATGGATTAGGTAAGAAGTACTGCCTTATCGATTATGTTGATAAAAATGATATAATGGACATTAAAACATATCTTTTAAAAGAAGGATTAATAAAAATATAGATTGAGGTTATAAATAAACGTGATAATATAATGAAAACACTCGATAAAAAATTTTTACCAAATAGGCAGAAAATTTATAGTACCCAAGATGGATATTTAAGTGGCTATAGACCGATGACTTACGTGTATAATACTTTTTGTCAGCCAACTTAGTAATACTTTTTTGAAATTATGTCTAATAGTAATAAAATCGGAAGAAATGCTCCTTGTCCATGCGGAAGTGGAAAAAAGAATAAATACTGTTGTAATTTAAAGTATAGTAATTTCGTATCTGAAAAAGAAGAAAAAGTGACGGTTTCTGAATACAAGAAGTTTGTTAGTTCTTATGATAAATTTGATTTGCTTAAAACAATTGCTGCGGCACAATTACTTCCTTTAAATCATGGAAAAAATGTAAGATTTGAAATATTAGCGAGGGATTTAGTACTACAAGAAATTTTAGATAAGCCTGAAATTGATTACAAAAATTTACAAGATTTCTTCATGAATAATTTCAAAAGCCATTATTTAGAAGACCCTGTAAGCTCATTCTTTACAGAAAATATTATATGGTTTTTTGGCAATTTTACTGTATTTCCGGGTTTAAATCATAATGGAACACGGATTCTAAATAGCTATTTAGAAGCTATTTTTACAATGGAGAACTTATTGCCTGATTCATATAAAAAGACAATTAGGGATGCTGCCACGATAGTACTTGCCATGTGTGAGTCAATGGCTATGAATGCCGGATTGAAAAGATATATATATGAAGAATATGAACATTCTGAAATAAAGATACCAAAAGAAGGTGATTTATCAAGATTCAAGGATATAGTGTCATTTCAAACCTCTCATTTGCAGAAAATTGCAATTCATTATCAAGTTGATTTAAAGGTAATAGAAAAATTTGTAGTAGACTTAAATGATGAAAATTTCAAAAATGATGATCCTGACAAAAACCCATTATTAACAAAGCCTCTCTATAAAAATAATGATGAGTATATTTTTGCATTACCAACGGCTTCCGTTAATTGTCTGACAGAATTTATTACTAAAACCTCAAAAGATTTCGGATGCCATAAGGAGTTAATGAACTACTATTATACGCATCAATGGAGAATCTTGAATTTACAATTAGAAGAAACCGGATGGAAATTGACGGATATCACCCTTCCTGAAACAAAATTAAACATCAAAGAATCGGTATTTCGTATTGATAATGACAAGTTAGCCTATGTTTGCTATGTTAAATCGGGTCAATCTCAAGAAAGTGTGGATTTATTTTCTTCTCAATCTGGCGAAATTAATTTTTACGACAACCGAAATAATGAAGTCTTAGAGTTTTTGGAGAAAGTGAATCAGAATGCCCTATATAAGTATTTTACATTATACATCATAGGAGAATCAGGATATGATTTTTACTTTTTTCATGGAGGAGCTATAAACGAAAATCAGGTTTTGGCATTAAAACATTGTGAATTTGAGAGCCTTGTGTTTTCGAATGAACTTGATCCTTTAACCCTATGGAAATTTGCAAGAATACAGAGTAAAACGAGAAATAGAACCCAGATAATAGCTCCGGGAGGATTTTTAGACACCTATTTTGCCTATAAAAACAATAATCAGTCATTACTGCATTCTGATTATGCCGTGCCTGATTTAATGAATTTTGCTATAGGTAGTTCTTCAAATTATGAAAGAGAAATCATTAAACAAAGAGACGAGCATTCAACATTGCAATACACAGAACAACATGGGCTCATACCTGTTCCTGTAATAAAATATCGAGAATACGCACCTATTTATAAAGAAAGAGAAAAATCACGTGAATGTAATCTATTGATTGAATGCTTTTCCATTCCAGTTTGGGTAAAAAACAATCAAGCTACAAAGCCTGAAGAAAAAAACGTGATACACTTCTTTTGTGAATCCGCAATTTTCTGGCTGTATAAAATGCGTTTGGAACTGAGTAAATATATTGAGGAAATTAAATCTGAATCATTGGAGTTTATTTTAATCCTTGATAATGACTTATTAAAAACAAAATCAGCTTTAAATAGGGAATTAGAAACTTCAGTTAATTTACATTTTGATGTTCGGGTTGAAAACAATAAAATTTATCTCAAGGTTCCTGATTTAACTGCTTTTTTGTTAAAGCCTACAAATGAAGCAGAAAAACTTATTATGAAAAATATTCTTAAAGGTTTGTCTTTGTTAGTCAGTTATAAGAACGAGTTTCCGATATTAGAAGAAACTGAAATTACAAACATAGTAGATTCTTATCTCAAACCAGATAGTGCTAAAATGATTTTGTATTATGATTCTTCAAAAAATTTAATCCTTGATAATAGATGGTTGTCTCCATTAAGAAAAATTCAGGAATGCGAGACATCATCAATACTTAACGGAATTGTCGACTCCTTAAACCAAACTGTCCCAGAAAAGATAAAATCAAAAGATGATAAGATAAGGTTGTGTAATAAGATAGTTGGTAATTTTATAACTGAAATTTTACATGAACTAAAGCAGTATGATTCAGTTGAGCTATTAAAGTGGTTAATTAAATTGCAAGAGAGGTGTACTTACCAAAGAGAGTTTTCAGAGCTTCTTATTCCAGCAAAAATATCTTGTTTTAGTGATTTTCCTACAGAAGTTATAAAATTACAGAAAAGCAATAAAGAACTCGTAGAAACAAATCTTTCACTAAGATGCTTAATTGAGTTTATTGCGGCTCAACCTAGTTTTGAATCAAAATGTCCAAATATGGATGATGTTGACAGACTTGTTGCTCTTATGGTAGAGGTTATTAATTGGGGAATATTATCCGATTCAATGGATTTAGGGTTGGATGATCCAGAAATGGGCTTGTTACCTTCTGGGAGAATAGGAGTTGACAAAAGCTTCTATTATAACCACATAGAGACATGGTCAGAAGCAAGAGTAGCCGGCGAAATATTTAAATATCAGCAGAGATTTGATGAGAATTTTTCATTACATGAAAGTGTTATTAATGCAGGAGAAACAGAAGAAACAAAAGAAATTGATGAAGCATTTGAGCAGGAATGGGGAATTAGTTTAACATGGATTTTAAAATTGAAAGGCTGTTTGGTTCGGATTTCTATAGAAAATGAAGAATCCGTGACTGTGATGAATGAAATAGATATTGTTGAAAAAATAAAAACATACTTCCCTGATTTTAATAATGACGTATTACTTGCTGGACTAACGCTTTTGTCTCTAACAGAAAGAAAAGCAATAGACAAAGCTCCAGATGGATTTTCTAAAACAGATATTTATCCTTGGAGATATAATCGAGCATTATCATATATTCGAAGACCTCTAGTAAAAATTGAACATAAAGAAGAAACAACTATATTATGGAGTTATAGATATGTTCTTTCGAGTAAAGATAATCTGCTATCTCTTTTATATAGTGGGAGATTAAAAGCTAAAGGAGGAGGAAAACTTGAAGCTTTTCTGAAAAAAAGAAATAACGAAAAAGGGAAAGAATTCAGAGATGAAGTTTGTAATTGGTTGGAAAATCAAAAGATATTTAAGGTTATTCCTTATGAAGTCAAACCAAAAGACCTCAGTGGAAAAGAGGAAGATGGAGTGTATGGAGACATTGATATTTTAGCAATAGATGAAAAAAAGAGGGTGTTTTATTCTATTGAATGTAAAAATACAGTCAGTGCAAGAGTAATGCATGAAATGAAAACAGAACTTGACAATTATTTAGGAAGAGATGGAAACGAAGGGCTTATTGAGAAGCATGTAAAAAGGGATTTGTGGTTAAAACATCATATTGAATTACTTTCTTGTTTTTGTAGCACAGCTAAAGAATTTGAGGTAAAATCTTTGATTTTAACCTCAGAGGAAATTCCACTTTATTATTTGGCAAAGGAAAAGATTAAATTGCCTGTCATATCTTTTGTTTCGTTGAAAAGGCAAGGGATAAACATATTAAATTAATTGTAAATTTATGAGTAAGCAAGAGGTTCCAAGCTTTGTTTCTGAAAAGAACTTAATAAAGATATTAAATAAAGATAATATCATTGATCGTAAAATAAAATTATCTGAAAGCAATGAAGTTTCGGAAAGAATTGAAACGAAAGTAAATAAATTGGTTTCGGAGTTAATAAGAAACACTCATAAGTCATTTTTAGGAATTAAAATCTTTGTTAAAGAAGGAGATGGAATGTCGTGGACTGCCGAAATGTTACGACTTAATTTCAAATCATTGTTTCCAACTTGGAATATCAATTGTTTTAATGGGATTAGTGCAAATCAAGGGTTGCCAGAAATCATTAGAATTATAGGCAAAAATAGATTAATCAAATTAGCTAAAAAAAGTGGACTTACAAATTCATTTAAATTACTTGAAATTAAATTTTGGATATTAATATTTTTTTGCCTCTTAATTTGTGTTATTTTACCTGTGTATTTTAGTAATATTTTCAATGACAATTTTAAAAATTATATAATAGGAATCAGTGCGTTATTGACGTTTATTTCAGTAGCAGTATTAAGACCAATATTCTCAAAGTGGATTGTTGTCGATAGAAGAGAGGCAATACACAAGCTTGTAGAAGAAATACATAAACACGAAATACTTTTTGAGAATGGTAATGGGTCTGAAGAATATAATGAATTTATTAAACATTTAGTACAAGCTTTTCGGCAAAGCCCAAGTCCACGTTTTATTATAGTGGATAATATTGATGGTTTGGATAATACTACAAAAAGAGTGTTAAATCAATATCTCCTTGAAAAGCATGATGATATTTTTTATAAAGAATGTTGGGTTGTTTTTAGCAACTATACTTTAGAATACTATGGTAATCACCTACTTGGCGAAAACTATTCTTTAAGGAATCCTATAGAACAATTTCTGAAATTTGAATTGCAGAGTATTACTTTGAATGAAAAAAGTAAACTTATTGAATTCTTGAATTTATCACAATTAGCAGATAAATATACTACCCTTAAGCAGATCTGTTGTGAGCCAAATATTGAAAACCTTAAACAGTTAAAACAGATATTGCTGAAATTTCAAAAAGATGAACAAAATTCAAGGGACAAATATAGTGCTTACGATTTATTGTTTTTATTGTCATTATCATCATTGCCAAATATATTGTATTTCAACAAAGAGTTCTTATTAAAATCCTTGAAAAAAAGCAAAGGTCGAGTATATAAGTTAAGAGCGAGAATATTAGAATTAATATTAAAAGGTACAAATTTATCTATGGAAGAGTTCCGTATTTGCTTCATAAAAATCAGCAATATTCCTGTGATTTATGAGGAAGTATATGATGGCAGTAGTTTCAGAATTACTGTAGAAGCAAAGGATATTTTAACATCAAACAATGAGAATTTGGGGTACTTTAATCCAGCAATTGGTCATTTATTTTGGACTTTGTTTTGGTACGACAAACTTCAAAAAGTCCCATTAAGAAAAACTTTGCTTAGACGACTTTATTATCACCTTTGCGAATCCAATTTGATTGAAATATCCGATTTGACTTTGAAAGAAAGTATTGTAGTTGAAATTATTAATATATACCTATATACAATTGAAAAATGCACTAATTTGATGTTGGTACAGGAGGGGGAAAAAGCATTTATTAGATGTATTGATTTTTATGTAGATTATATAAAGCATAATGAAGAATTAGTTAAAAAATTTATTATAATTGGATGGGATTTATTTGCAATTTTGAATAGCAAAAATATATTATCAACCTTATCAAAATTATATCAATTTAGTCATAATTTTAATACATTAAATATTAATGAATCTTATCATAACGGATTATGGCAGGTTTTTTTCGAGCTAAATTCATCACTTAAAATATATCCTACCCCTAAAAAAGAAGATGGACAGTCTATTCGTGAAACATTTATCAATAGTTCTATTTATAATTATGGTAAAATTGTTAGTACCTTATTTTGCCTTACATATTATCCAGTGTCTGGTTCTCCATCTATACTCAACATTCCATTATTGGTTTTGAAGAGCCGTGAAACAATAAAAAGTATTTCAAAAAACTTTGAAAAGAGAATTTCAGATTCAAATACACGTAACTTGAGTATAATTGAATTAATATCATTATCCAAATCTACATTTTGTTCCAATTTACTTATTGAGAATTATACGGCAAACAAAATAAGTCATGCTTTAATAAATTCTGAATTAGTGTCTTGGTCAGAATTATTCATTGCTTACGTCGATGTTATAAGGCTGGAAATTGGAACAATGCCAACAAATCAGCATATTAAATGTTTCTTTTTGACAAATGTTTGTATTAATGAACTAAAAACACTGGAATGCATTTTAAATTATTCAGAGAAAAAGCAAGAACTTTACCATAAAACAGATAAAGTTGATGATCAAACCATTCTTGTTGAATTAAAATTATTAAGAGAATCTTGCTTAAATTGTATAAGTATTCTTGTCAGACTTATTAAAGAAATACCGGAATTGATTATTAATACTAATTTAATAGAAAGAGCAAATATTATTTTTGATTTAAAAATTGATACTTTGAGTATCAAAAATGGAGATATAAGCCAAAATGTTATTAATGACATACATTCGCAATTTTATTTAGATAGCATGTTGTGGGATTTTTTAGACATGAAACCTTTAAAAGAATTTAGTATTTTAAAAGGAGCATATTTTAAAGATTCATGTATTAATGTCGGGAATGATATCGAAAGTGATGATTTAAATGATAATCTAAGTATTCTGAAATCATCTAATAGTTTTCTAAGCATAATAGGATATTTATTATTAGCTAAAAAATATAGTAGTTCGATTGATTTATCATCTGTATATTTTAAGCAAGCATTTAACCGCATCTATATAAGCGATTATGGTATGAAAATTAAAGCAGAATTTGCTTTTTTATCGTGTATAAAGTTTGATAGTACTGTAGAAGATTATTTACCATATTTAAATGTTTTACTTTTTGATAAGAGCGGATTAACATACTTTGATGAAATAATAAATAAAATTAACGATGATGATTTCTCTGGAGTGCTAATTAATTTTTTAAATATTGCCAAAAGCGTACAAGCTGTTGATATGCAGACTCGGATATTTGAAAAGCTGAACTGTCGGTTGAGTTCTATAAAAAATGAAAAACTTAAAAGAGAATTATCATGCTTTGTTCAGGCTACTGAAATAAAAATAAAGAATAAAGTTGAAAAACAAAAATGGGATGAACTACTAAATAGTTGGAAAGATAGACGGGATACTTACGCTTATGCCTCAATTCTCAGAATTATTGTTAATAATTTAGATACTAATGAAATTATCTGTTTAGAGATTTTGAGTATCCTTTCAAATAGGAATCCTTCAATAGATTCATACAACTCATATTTTCTTTTAGCAATTGATTTTGTGTTAAAAGCACCTTCGAAAATTGTTGAGGATAACAAGGTGCTTCTTCAATCTTATTTATTAATTGGGCTTGATACTTGGCAGAATACTTCATCTGAAGTATTAACTATTGAAGTAAATGAAGCCTTATATAGAATAGGTTCAATTTCAATTGATTCATATAATGAATCTTTCTTAAATTGGATTACGTTAATGGCACGATTAAAAAAAGAGGGTGAGTTCAATTTCTTTGCACAACTTGATAACACTAGGGCTTTTCTTATGTTAAAGAGCTACATTGAAACTATGCGTAATTTTGGAATCTCTTTTGACATTGGTGATGAAGAATATTATATTAAATTAAATGCTAATCCTTATGACCAAAGGAAATTTGTGAATTCATGGAAAGAAAATCGAGCAGAAACTCAAATCTATAAGATAGAAGATAATCAATTAACTATTTTATCAGAAGCCTTTATCTCAGGAAATTTTCTATTTAAAAGTCCATTACTGGAAGACATGGATTATGATACAGATAGGGATTACTTAAACAATTTAGCAAATGATTGTTTAAACTTCTTTATTAAATATATTTTGGAAAGGGCACAAACTCCAGAATTACTAAAAGAAATGATTTCATCTAATGAATGGAAACAAATAATAGGCAATATTTTTCCAAGTAATAATGAAATATCATAACATTAGAGCTGAAAACAATTGATTGTCTATGATTATTAATATTGCCTTTTTGATATGCAGTATGTCATTAAAACAAATGGAAAATGAATTTCAGAAGATGGATACGGAAATCTGACAGAAGCACAAGAGGAATTGAATGTTTCCCGTTTAAAAAATCCGAATAAATAATTCAATGGAAAAGAACACAGTAAACAATATTAATCAAATTATTAAAGAGTTGGGGAGTATTGATTTAGCTAAAATTGAAATTAAGGAATTGGAGAAAATGATTAGCTTTTTAATGAATGGTTACAATACAAGACTAATGAAAGTCCCTGCAAAATTAGTATATAGAGCTAGGAAAAAAGAAACAAAAAGGTTCGAGAACATTGAAAAATTAATATATCCAAAGCCTGAATTTATAAAAACCTATGGAAGAGTTAATTATCCATTCAATAGTGTTTTTTATGGTTCTGCCAATGAAAGTACAGCAATTATAGAAAATCAACCTAAAGAAGGTGATGAGTTTACAGTTCTATTAAGTGGATTAAATAAGGATTACTTAACGATGATGGAATTAGGAATGAGACATACCGCATGGAAATCAAAAGGAAAAATCAGTGATGATATTGCAATTCGTAGAAAACTTGGAAATGAGCAAAACATTCTGAAGAATCAACTTATTGATGACTTTTTGATAGATCAATTTACTCAGCCTGTGAAACAAGGAGAAGAGGATAAATATAAGCTAACAGCTGTGATTGGAAGTAATTTTTTGAAAGGAGAAAAAATTGAAGGGCTTGTTTTTCCAAGTATTGCAGCAGATAAAAATACCTCAAACATAGTAATAAAACCAGAGGTATATGACAATTTTTACGTTCCAAAAGAATGCTGGACAATTTTGATTGAGAAAAAAATTGAAAGAAACAAATATCAAGTACTTTGTACGGCAAAAGCTAAAAGAATAGAGCTAAACGGAGATATAATTTGGTAACATATGATTGATTTAAGTTTTAGTAGAGTAGAAAACATTTGTTTACAGAATGGCTTTAAACGTTTGAAACAGATAAAACCAGACTTTACATATCAAAAGTGGTTTTTTGACAAAACCATTGATAAGACCAATATTGATAATTTCAGTTTCTATACAGACTCTTACAAGAGTATTGAAGTAGAAAGTATTTCAGCAAAATCCATAGTCGGAACAACCCATTCAAATTATATAAACCTTATGTGGATTGAGATGTTAGGTGGATTAGATAGGTTTGATTCGAATGTAGGCTCAAAAAATGAGATGTTACAGCAATTTATGAATACACAAAAACAAGAAAAGAAAGTGTCCAAATATGGTGATTTTTATATAATAAGTGGTGAAGGAAATCATAGAATCTGCTTATCCAAGTTCTTAGATATTGATATTACTAATGCTCAAGTTTCAGAATGTGAGTTTAATGATAAATATTACACTTGCTGGCATGAGTTGAAAAAACGCACTATTGTCCCCATCAATTTATCCAATAATTTATGGAAATTTCTATTATATAATGTTATTATTACTGTCAAGAATGAGCAGATAAGAGATTTTATTGACAGCTATGATAATGCAGAAAACACATCAAAATGGCGAAGCTTTTTCGGTGGAAATAAATCAAAAATTGAAATAAATAAACACACGGATCTTGCAAATCCTGTATTAACTAAAATAATAAATCAGCATAAACGATTAATAGACATTAAAGATGAGCATGGTTTACATGCTGATGCTGTACATATTGATAAAACACTTAAATGGAACCATATCAGTTAAAAAGAGGGAAGGAGTTTCAAAAGATTGTTCAGGCAGATTTTAAGCAGAATAACAAATCTGGGATTATTTGCATAGAACAGCATGTTTCATTTGAAAAAATGCCATTAATTAAAAAGAAGCAAGACAAACTATCATATAGTATTCCGAACTACGTTACCTGAAAATAAATCATACCAAAAAGCCAAACAACAAATTACAAAACTAAAAAGCCATTCTGCATATTTTTAGAAAAAATTGAAGAAATTTTTTCAATATTTTTCAGGACTTAATCATCTCATTTCCAGCATGCATAAAATTCAATTGCAAGAATTTCTGATTTTTTCTTGTTTACCTTTTTGATTTTTTGACTCTATATATTTAGAGAGTATAATTAAAAACAATTGCAAAAATAACGTGCTAAATAACATGATTTCAAAATTGTATTTAATAAATGGCTTTTGTAAATTGTAGAGAAATTAAAATTTTTAAGATATGAATACAAAATTTTTTTTAATTATTATCGGTTTAATAACTTTTTTTTATTGTAAAACTGTTGCACAAGCATATATTCCTTTAGTTGAAGAGAATAAATATTGGGATGTAATGCAAGGCTCAAGCCCAGAAAACAATCCAATTTGTGGACTTTCTGGTGGTGCAAGATATTTTTTGGAAGGAGATACCGTCATTTTCGGGAAAACTTATAAAAAGGTTTATGCTCAGAATTTCATTGGAGAACTAGGTGCATACCCTTATTTCTGCACACCGTATTTAGTGGATACTAATTCAATTTTTATTAACAAATTTTTACGTGAAGACACATTAACTCAAAAAGTTTATTTATATGATGAATATTTAAATAATTATTACCCCGAATGTGCAATTGACGGAGAAAGAGTATTATATGATTTTAATGTGCAAGCAGGAGATACATTAAAATGTTACGTTGCAACAATGGGTGATTGTAATTATTCCTCAATAGTAGATTCAGTTAAATATGAATATGGAGCAAAAGTAGTATATTTTACAGGAGATGGATTTATTCATAATCATGCAATGTTTGAAGGAATTGGTGGGAGTTATATGGGAGGTGGTTTATTCCAACCAATTTTACAACCTGAATATGGTGGATTTCGGTTAGAGTGTGATTTTGTTGATGATTCGTTATATGTTGGTGGTTGTGCTGACTATATTACAAATATTGAAAAACATAACTTTATAAACAAAAATTTATTAATCTACCCTAACCCAACTAATAATAAAATTTATTTTAATAAAATAATCGATGAAGAAGTTCTAATTATAAATACTTTAGGTAAAATTATATTAAATATTAAAAATATAAATTCTAATGAAATTAATGTTTGTCATCTTCCAAAAGGAATCTATTATTTAAAGTTATCTAACGAAGTCCACAAAATCATTAAATATTAAACTGTTATATTATGAGAACAATTATTTTTTTAATAATTATTGCATTAAATTTTAACTTATTTGCACAAGTAGCAGAATATAGCTTTCAAGATTATTTTAGAGATTATTACGATCCTTCCGATACTGCTGAAGGCGGTGTTTCGAATCAATTGAAACGCATGAATATGCTTTGGGGTATGAGGTTAAGTAAAACTTATAATTCTAAAAATTATGCCAAAAATTATACGAATTTCGTACAAGAATTCAATAGCACCACAAAATATAAATCATTTACAACATTAAATCCAAATTGGACATGCTTAGGTCCAACAGGATCGAATGGGACAAATACAGATGCGACCGAGATAGGCAGAATGAATAGAATTTGCTTTGATCCGCAATACGATGGAATTACAAATAAAACAATATATGCCTCTTCTGAATTTGGTGGGTTATGGCGTTCAGAAAATGATGGATATAATTGGATAAGTGTAATTACAAATATTCAGTTACCAACTACATCAATCGGTGATATAGTTGTAAGTTATCAAAATTCAAATCACATTTTTGTTGCAACTGGGATGGGTGATTATGGAATTGCATTTTGGACGGGAAATAAAAGTAATATAAATCCTTTATTCACTGCAGGTATTTATAGGAGTACTGATTACGGAGCTACTTGGGAATCAATAAATGATGGCTTTTTATCAAACTTTATTGAAGGTGGTACCTGTCGCAGAATGATTATTGACCCAACTGATGAAAATATAATATTTGTAGCTACAAGCATTGGTGTCTTCAGAACCACAAATGCATTAAGTCCTACTCCTTTCTGGGAAAAAGTATTCGATTGTATTACAACATATAATGATGACGAGTTAAGAGGACTTGAATTTAAGCCAGACGATTATAATACAATTTACTCCAGTGGCAAAGGTATTTATAAGTCAAATGATGGAGGAAATACTTGGTCGAGTATTACGGGTGGCAGTACAGGGCTTGATCTAAACAGTTTTGCTAATAATTTCAGATTGTACCGTATTAATATAGCAGTTACACCAGCAGCACCAAATAACATTTATGCATATATTGTTGGGGATGAAGAATATTTGGTAAATGGAGTAATCAAGCGAAGAAGGTTATGTTATTTATTTAAATATTCATTAGATGGTTGGTCATTTTTATATTCTAAAGTTCAAACAAGTGGAACTGAAGCATTTTCTAATGATCTTTTAGCTATAGCTGTTTCACAAACTAATGAAAATGAAATAATATTTGGGCATACAATGGTTAAAAGATCAACTGATGGAGGAGTTGTTTTTAATAGTGCTTCACCATATAATGGTAGCGGTTTTCATGCTGATGTAAAAGACTTAAAATATGTTCCGGGTAATTCAAATATAATTTTTTGTGCAAATGACGGGGGAATAAGCGTTAAAGATATGACTAATGTCAGTACAGGTGGATGGGAAATGAGAAATAACGGATTACAAATTGCAAAAATATGGAATTTTGATGATTCAGAAAATTCAAGAAGTAAGATTTTAATAGGAGAACAAGACGTGGGTACAAGAAAGTATAATGATCCGGGATGGTCAAAAATTGATGGAGGTGATGGCTATGGGACAAATATTGAAGCATACAGTAACGATGTGATGTTTTGGAATGTTAATGGTGGTTTCATTACAGGCAAGAATTACGACTTAACAGGAACTACAATTTCTTATAGTACTTCTCAACAACCAGTATTGCCTCCTTATAATAGTAGTACAAAACCAACAGATTCATATAAAACTGTTAATCATCCACAAACATTCATGCCTTATTATACCTTTGTTGGAGAAATCTTTAAACAAAAAAAAGTTGAAAAAACAAGTACTGATACAAGACTTGATTTGTGGGAGTTAAACTCAGATGTATATAAAATTGCTACACAATTTGAAGGAACAACTATTGCTGATTGGAAAAGGCAATTTACAGAATTGGGGATTTGTGAGTCCAACCCTAATTATGTATATGCTATTTCTTATGGATTAAATTCTTATCCAACAACTATTGACCCACTTGATTTACCATCTCATTTATTTAAGACAACTACCGGATTTAATGCTGACGATATGTCTGTTCAAAAGTGGAATGAAGTTATTTATCCGGGTTACCCTGTTGCTGTTGGAGATAATTTTCCTGTTTTGACGGGCTTAGTCGTCCACCCTTCAAATCCCAATAAAATTTGGGTTACTTATGCAAGTGATGATACTCAATACAGAATTTGGGTTACTTCTGACGGGGGCGTTACTTGGTCAAATGAAGATCCAAATGGGTCGCTTGTAAATCTTCCAGTTAACGGTATCGTTTATCAAAAAAATTCTAATGATTTATTGTATGTTGCTACTGATGCAGGTGTTTTTTATAAAGATGCAGCTATGATTGAGTGGGTAAAGTATGGAGATTTTCCAAACGTTAGAGTAATGGAACTAAAAATTAATTATTGTTCTGGCAAATTGAGAGCAGCAACTTTTGGGAGAGGTATTTGGGAAGGAGATATTTTACCTTTATCAGGAAATGATTTTGAAAAAAAAATATCAGAAAATATTATATGGAGTGGAAATGCTTGGGCTGAATCTGATATTAGAATTTTATCAGGTAATACATTGACAATTACGGGGTCTCTTAATATTCTTGCTGACAAAAAAATTATTGTCGAACGAGGGGCAAAATTAATATTAGATGGTGGAGAAATTTCTTGTTTTTGTGGTGGCTTTTGGCAAGGCATCGAAATACAAGGCAACAGCAGTCTTGCACAAACCGATGACAATCAAGGCGTATTGGAAATGAAAAATGGAGCAATTATCGAAAATGCAACAATTGGAGTGCTGCTTGGACATTGGAAAATAGACCAATACCATCCTGCATACGGAGGAGGAATTTTACGTGCAGAACCCGGCTGTATTTTCCGAAATAATACTACAGCAGTAAAAATTACTGCATACAATCAATCAAATACTTCATACATATACGGATGCCAGTTCATTACTGATAATAATTATTTAGGGACAATACCAAGTGCTTTTATAGCCTTAACAAATATTAACGGTATACAAATTAAAGGAAATACATTTACAAACAATAATTATTCAACTTATGCATACAACAAGCGTGGCACAGGAATTTCAAGCACAGGCTCAAAATTTTATGTTGACGATTACACCATATCAGGAACAACATATCAAAGCAAATTTGAGAACCTTTGGTATGGAATAAATGCAAATAATTATTCATCTGTCAACACTTTTGATATAAAAAATTCTGATTTCAAAAACAATTATATTGGTGTAAAACTTGGAGCCGTTAATTATGCAAGAATCCGTAACAACAACTTTGAGGTAAACACACAAGCCACTGCAAACGACAATTCATGCGGAGTGTATCTACAGAGTTCATCGGGTTACGGAGTACAAAACAATAATTTCACAACAACAAATAACGGCCATTACGGAGTTTATGTATATAATACAGGCACTACTGCAAACACAATTTATCAGAACGATTTTACCGGACTGCAAACCAACATACAAGCTGATTCCCAAAACAAAGGACTTGTAATGCGATGCAATAACTTTGTTTCCACAACCATTGCCGATATAGCCATAACAGGAAGCGTTAATATCAAACAAGGCTCATGCTTAACCCAAACATCGGCAGCAAATAATCTGTTTAGCCATACAGGTTTTACAAGCGATTTCTGGACAAACCCCGGTACTTCAGCATTTAATTATTCATATAACCCATCTGCAAGGACAACCCTCGCACTTTATGACGACACAAAGGTGTTTGCAAATCCTTGTGCCACAGCATATAATCCCGACATGTGTATGGTTCGGATACGAACATCAGGAGAACTGCTTGCAGAAATTAACACAACATCAATAGCCGTAGAGCAGTTAAAAAACAATATAGATGGCGGAAATACACAAAATCTGCTTACCATAGCATTAAGCGATCAGGCTCCGGGACAAATAAAAGAACAATTGCTTGCCGTTGGGCCATACCTGTCAGATGAAGTGCTGCTGGCAGCTATACAGCGGACAGGCAAAACACCTTTGCCTGATGGTATTGTAAAAGAAATAGTAGTGCCGAACAGCCCTGTTTCAAAAGAGGTTATGAAAGCTATTATAACCAGAAATCCTGCTTTACCCGAAGGCATTTTTACCGAAATAAACAATGTTCAAACCGGAACATCCGCCCGAACCGAACTTGAATATCAGATAGCAGAATATTCAGAACAAAACGGCACGGCAATAAATGAACTTTTGCAGTATTATTTATTAGACACAACCATAGAAAACGGGACAGACAGCCTTATGGCATTTCTCCAGTCACAAAACAATAATGAATTGACGTTTCAATTGATACAGGCATATTTGAATGCCGGACAATGTACAGAAGCCCAAAATCTGTTAAGCCAGATTCAACCCGAAACCAATGGAGAAATAAATGCAATAGAGTTCTTTAATTTGCTTGCAGAAATATGCATCAACGGAGATACAATATATAACCTATCGGGGCAACAGTTACAAACAATAAATGTTGTTGCAGGCTCTGAATCAGTAGTTTCAGCAAATGCTCAAGCATTGTTAAGCCTTGTAACCGATAGCATCTTTACAGAAACATTCACACCATTAATTGCCCCCGACACATCAAAAATATACGGTTACTTATACGAAAGCCCTGCTTGTGGAAGCAATCCGGTTGTTTATGACACGTTAATTATTACGAATGAGGATAACAGTATGATAACAGGGCTATTACCAATCATTACAGATATTAATGGTAAATTTGAAATAACACAAGATATTCTTTATTTGCTTGACACCACACAGGTTTATTCGCTTGCAACCAAATCAGGCTACAAACTTCAAACTTCTGAATACAAACCTATATCAGAATGGATTTCAGAAAGCCCACTGACATTGAGTTTATCGGGTGTAAATCTTGAGTGGTACGACTTATACACCAGTCCCGATTCAATCAGTACAGTTGGTACAGCCATAGATTTAGGCGGAAATTTGTATGTTGCAGGTCGCACATATAATCTTACAACAAACAGCGATGTAATATTGATTAAATACAGCCCCACAGGCGAACAATTATGGGTAACATCTTACAACTCAGGTCGGGCAAACAATGACTTTACCGACGATATGGCATTGGATAAAGAAGGAAATTGTTATTTATCCCTGACATCTGAAAATGCAAATGTAGTGCTGTTGAAATACAACGCCGACGGACAGTTGCAATGGACAAAAAACATAGCAAATACAAGCGGACTTACCTATGGAGCAAATGCCGTAGAATTAAGCAGTACAGGCGATGTATTTGTAGCCGGAAACTGTAATAATGCAACAGCAAATACACAAGATATTTTTATAGCCAAATATAGCAAAACAGGTCAGCAAAGATGGTTTAAAACCTACAACCTTTCGGATATTGACGGAGCAACATCAATGAAAGCCGATAACAATGGAAATGCAATAATTACAGGCGTGTCGTACAACAATACCTTGCCCCAGAATCCCAATTATATTACCTTAAAATACAATACAAACGGAACCTTAACATGGTCAAAGATATTTGATTCGGGAAATTCGGACTTTGGTCAATACTTAACAAACGACAATTCAGATAATATTTATGTAACCGGAGTAAGCAACGATAAGATTTTGACCATAAAATACAACCCAAGCGGAGTACAGCAGTGGGCAACATTTTATAATTTTGGTAGTTATCCGAATGCAATAGACGCAGATAATGATGGGAATATTTACGTAGGAGGCACCACAAATAGCAATATCATAACATTAAAATATGACACATACGGAAATCAACAGTGGAAGCAAATCTATAACGATAGATACGATGGATTTGATTATTGTAGAAGTATAACCACCGATGATAACAATAACATATATGTAACAGGTCGAAGTGCAACCATACCAAGAAATTCACACTTTCAAACCAATGATATATTGCTTGTTAAATACAATCAGGAAGGAGTAGTTGAATGGACTGAGACATTCCGAACACCTGAAAACAGCGTAAACGGAGGAAATGACGTGGTGGTAAGTGAGAACGATAATGTTTATGTTACTGGTTACAGCGGGGGACAATATAATTCCTACATGGCAACCTTGAAATATTCACAATGTCCGGCAACAGCCAATTTAAAATCGGCAATGTTTACTCCCGAAATCACAGCAAACAACGAAATGATAAAGGAAATTGACGATAACGAATTAATACAAGTAATCAATTTCAAAGAGAATAAAGTTATTGTATATCCAAACCCATATACCGAAAGCACACGTATAGAATTAATTACAAAAACTGATGCACAGGTATCGTTAGAAGTTTACACAATGGGAGGTCAATTGATAGAAAATGTATATTCAGGTTATACCAAAGAAGGAAAATACAATTATACATTTAGTGCAAAAAGCAAAGGCTATAGTGCAGGGACTTATATGCTAAAAATTATGGTTAATGATGAAGTTAATAGTTACTGGTTAGTGGAAATGAAGTAGGTTGGTAGAAGTGCAGAGAAATCTGCACTTCTTGTTTTAATAATTATTTAGTAAAATATTATATTTATGAAACTTGTTGCCATTTGGGTTGAAAATTATATGAGTATTAAAAACCAAGTATTTAACTTTGGGAGTAAGTACACTTATGATTTTAAACTTAATTCAGAAAAAAGACAAATATTAATAAGTGCTAGTAAAACTCCTGATTATTTTCAGCTTTTTTCAAAAAAAGGAATTACAAATATTACAGGAATAATTGGAATCAATGGCTCTGGGAAAACATCACTTCTAAGACTATTGAATGTTATGGAAGCTGATAAACCATTAACACATCCTGTATTAATAATTCTTGAAAATCCGCTTAATTCTAAATTAGAGATTTATACATATATAAGCAAGGATTCAAAATTCTTTTTTAAAAACCCAATTGAAATAATTATACCAGAAGAAGGTATTATTTCTAAAGAAAGTATTAAAAATAAATTATTAAATATTAATAAAACAGAGTCTCCTTTCAAAAAAATGAGTATTATTTATTACTCAAATTTGTATTCAGACCAAAATGATAAATGGTTAAATATGAATAATCCACGAAATCGTTCGGTTGACTATCAAACTCGAATGTCCCTTACCCCAGATAGTATTCAAAAATATTTAGATAAAAACAAGAAATATAAAAACGATGATACAGTATTTGTTGATGAGAGTTTTAATCTACTTAAGTTGTACTTTGAAGATAGATTGAAAAGAATGATTAATTTTTTAGTAATTTTTAATACAAAACACAAAAGATTAGAAGCACTTATAAAGGACATTCATATTCCAAATACAGTTACCATATGGTTTAACGAAGAAATATTTGCGGAAACTGAAAAATTAATTAATCAATCGTTGTTTGATTTTAAACGACTACCGGAAATTAATCAATATTGTATTAAAAAGAATAATATAGAAAAAAGTATCAAAATAAAGTTTAAGAATGAATTGATATTTAAAATTTTCCTTTTTACATTTTATAATGATTATTTCAAACAAAGTAAAAATAGATTACCATTAGATGATTTATCAAAATTTATCAATAACCTTATTCTTGACGATTCAATATTTGATAAAATTTTAGAATTATTACTAATTCACAATCGTGATGACAAGTTTTACATGATTGGAAAAATAAATGATTTATTAAAAAATATAGATTCTCATCTTGATAAAGTTAAAATAATAGAGCCAAAATCTATTGTAGATATTGGATCATACAAATTAATAATAACTGAAGACTTATGGAAGTTTTTAAGTATAATAATTTCAATAACAGATTATAAATCTGATGTTTTATTCAGATATAGCATTAATCCATTCAGTGCAGGCGAGTCTGCACTTTTAAACCAATTTTCTGAATTTTACGAAACATTTGAACATCTAACATATAATGATAAAGAAAATGTAATTGTTTGTATAGATGAAGGAGAACTTTATATGCATCCTGAATGGCAAAGGAAATACATTAATTCACTTTATGTATTTTTCGATTATTTTAATAAAAAACTTAACCTTAATAAAAATTTTCAATTTATCATAACTTCACATTCCCCTTTTATATCGTCAGATATACCAAGTCATAATTTGATATTTTTAAAAAAGGAAAATGGGCTTTGTAAGGTATCAAACTCTATCAATCATAAACCAACTTTAGGAGGCAATATTTTTGAATTATTTAGCGATGGCTTCTTTGTAAATGAATTTATAAGCCAATTTGCTTTTGAAAAGATAAATGATGCTTTTAAATTTCTTAATAATAAAAAACAACAAACATTTAAAAATTTATTAGACGTAGAGGGTTTCTTAAAATTAATAGGAGAGCCCTTAATCAGAGATGAAATACAAAAAATGGTTAACAGAAAAAAAAGTAAAGATTTTGATAAATATTATGAAATTGTCGAATTAGATAAAACGAAAATACTTGACATATCAAAAGAAAAAACAAAAAAATGATAACAGTTCATTATTCAAACTATAAATCTTTCCTTGATATTCACAGTGATGCAATTATAGGGTACTGCGACAATCATTTTAATAAATGTACTACTCAATTAAATAACTATGTAAACACACATTTTGGTTCAATTATCACTGATTTTGAAAGTCTGATTAAAGCATCTCCTGAAACATTAAAAGAAATTAAAGAATATTTTGATAAGTTAACTATAAAAGAAAAAAAGAAAATTAGAAACGATTTAAACTTAAAAACTTTATATGGATATTTTGTTAGAGGGGGTATTTATTTCTCAAGTAATAAAATCACTGAAAAATATAATTCAAAATACCTAGCAAATAAAATAGACATTTTCACTTGCCCTTATTGCAATGAAAATTATACATATTCTTTTGAATATAAAAAGAGAGGAAATCAAATAAGAAGAACATTTGACTGGGATCATATTTATTCAAAAAAGGATTATCCTTTTTTTGCAATTTCATTTTTTAATTTAGTGCCAGCATGTAAGGTTTGCAATCAAATAAAGTTAGATCAAAATAAAAAATACTTTAATCCGCATTTGTCTGTTAATGTTGATGATGTTTATTTTTATGATATTAATCCTATTGATGCTGGTTTTATTTCCGATACTAGCAAACTACAGTTAAATATTATATTTAAAGATGTAAAGTATAAAGATGAAATAAAAGAAACTATTTCTGTAGTTGCTCAATTAAATAGATTTAGATGCCATAAAGAGCTTATTAAAGATATTCTTAATAAAAAAAGAATTTATACCGACACCTATCTTGCAAAATTAAAGAATCAAAATCCAATTTTAAAAGCAATAAGTATTGGTGAATTGAAAAAAACAATTTATGGTGTTTATTTTGACCATAAAGATTATTATAAACGTCCTTTTTCAAAGTTAACAAGCGACATTTTGAAAAATAGGTATGTATAATTTTATCTGCCGCTATTCCAGTTAAGCACTTCGACTTATTAAGAATCGTACAGATACTAACACTCTTTTTGAATATTCCCATGAATAAACATCCTAAAAAAATCAAGTTATTATAGAATTCCATTAGCAATATTAGAATAATATTATACAAATATTAGAAATACAAGCTTCATATATTAGAAATATACATTTTTATTATTAGAATAATATTAGACATATTATATTTGTATCAATAAAATACAGATATGAATCAATACACAAACCCCATAAATAAGGCTAAAAAGCAAAAAATGCTTTTAAAAACCAAAGAAGAATTAGTTGAAATATTACAAGAAAAAGAAAAGCGAATACAACATTTAGAAGAATTGATAACCGAAAAGATGAACGAGAGTGAAAAACTCATTCAAAAACTTGAAAAGTTGCAAGAAGAAAAGCAACAGAAAGCTTCAACTTCAAAAATAAAATATAACAAAGAAAACAGTTGGGTAGGAAAAATCATCACAGCACTCACCATCAGCGAGTATCCAATGCAATCAAAAGAAATTATTCGTTACATTGAAGAACACGACAAGGAAGCATTCAGTAACGTCATTGAAAAAGTGAAACACCTATCTCCAAACTTAGCAAAAGCAGTAAAATATGGAAGAATAAACAAATACAAAGTATCAGGCATACTTGGGCATTTTTATGTTTTGCCTCAATGGTTAAACGAAAAAGGAATTCTAAAAAAAGAATACAAAGAACGAGAGCCAGTTGTATAATTTTCTGACACAAAACTACCACAAACTACACAAACCGACATAACGCTACATAAAACTACATTGTTTGGTAAAATCATACAAAATCGAGCAATAACCGAAAAGTGAGTTAAATGCTTTTCGGTACTTCGTAAAAAATATGTTTAACTTAAAAATACGAAGTTATGAGTATAGAACGACTCGCATACAGCAGCGAACAAGCATGGCAGCTACGACAATTGTTACAAAACAACTCCAAAGCAGGAAAGCCATTAGATTATGAAATTTACGTTGATAAGCTCCGAATTATCCCACGTACCAATAACCCCGAACAATTCGAGGAATACGAAGATTTTGTAACCGATGATACAAAAAGCATCTCCATTATTATTTATGAAGGGAATTCAAAACGCAACAACCGTTATATTCTCGTATTAAAGGAAGAAAAACTTCCCGAGAAGCCCTCATTGTCAGGATTAGAAGTCAATAAAATAGTTGGAGAGCATCTCGAAAAGCAAAAAAAAGAATGGGAGTATGAACTTCTATTAAAAGAAAAGGAAGAAATAAAAAGCGATTTAGAAGATGCGGAAGAATACATCGAGCAACTTGAAAATAAAATTGAAGAACTCAACAATTCAAAAGGCAAATTAAGCCAACAATGGGGCGATTTGGCATCAGTAGCATTAGAAGGCATCATTCGCAGAAATGCTCATCGATTAGCAAAATTACCGGGGGCATCAGCATTAGCAGGAATGTTTGCCGAAGAAAACACAACAGCCGATGCAGAAGAAATAAAAGAATCTGAAACAGAAACAACATTTGAAAGAGTTAATGAAGATGACAAAATAATAGAAAAAGACCGCATAAATTTTTTGAAATATATGCAGGAACAGCTAACCAAAGAAGAATTCGAACAAATGGGTTCTATAATCAGCTATCTGCTAAAAGAGAAAAAAGCAATTGTTCCAACCATTGTGTTTTTGGAAGAATGGGAAGAAGAAAATGATGATGACGAAGGAAACAATTTGTCTAAATCAACCCATAATCAACAAGAATTCAACAAAACTGATGAATTTCCCGCCACTTGTTAAATAGTCAACGAGATACAATGCAATAATTCTTTAAAAACGGGAGGTTCTTAAAAATTATTTGTCGAATATTAAGGATTAAAGGACTGGTTATTGCATGTTAGATACACACTTCAAATATTATTAAAAAAAGCAACAAGAAATAAAAAAGCAAAAAAATGAAAACAACAGAATCAGTATTCTCAACAAGATTTGGCAAGAAAAATACTTCCGTTGTAAAAAAAGTAACAACAGGAAACGTAGTGGTTTACACAAGAGTTTCTTCAAAAGAACAAGCTGACACAAATTTAAGTCTTGAAACACAGAAAAAAGCGATTGAAGAATATGCACATCGCAACAATTTAAATATTATAGCCTATTTTGGAGGAACATACGAAAGTGCAAAAACAGATGGGAGAAAAGAATTCAAACGAATGCTTGAGTACGTTAGAAAATCAAACGGAAAAATAAGTCAGGTATTAGTTTACACTTTAGACCGTTTCAGCCGTACAGGGGGAGCAGCAATAAAATTAACAACAGATTTAAGGGAAAAATATGGTATTGATGTTTTTGCAGTTACTCAACCAACCGACACTAGTAACCCAAGTGGGGTTCTTCATCAGAATATTCAATTGCTTTTCTCTGAATATGACAATCAGCTTCGAAGACAAAAGGTAATAGCAGGAATGAGAGAAAAGCTGAAAAGAGGAGTATGGGTGCAAAAACCTCCACTAGGCTACGACATTATCAGGATAAACAATGAGAAAAAAATCGTTCTCAATGAAGAAGGCAAAAAGCTAAAACTTGCTTTTAACTGGAAAATAAACGGATTGATGAATGAAGAAATAGTTGTGAAGTTAAATGCGATGGGTGTGCCGATGTACAAACAAAAAATCCACAAGATTTTTACGAATCCATTTTATTGTGGGCTTCTTTCCAACTCACTATTGGATGGTCAGGTTGTTGAAGGAGTACACGAAGTGGCGGTAAGCAAGGAAGATTTCTTAAAAATCAATAATATTATTTCCGGATCGCCACAATATGGAATTGCACATAATCCAGAGAACAAAAATATCCCTCTAAAGGTTTTTACTAAATGTTCAAAATGCGGTGAACCATTAACAGGTTTTCTTGTTAAGGCTAAAAATATTTACTATTACAAATGCAGGAGAAAAGGTTGTAGCTGTAGTAAGAATGCGAATGAATTGAACAAGCAGTTTGTAACTTTACTTCAGAAATTTCAGGTAAAAGAAAGCCTTAAAACGATTATAATCTCTCAATTGGAAAATACCTTTATTGATTTAATAAAAAGCAACACGGAGAAACTAAAAGCGATAAAAACCCATTTGACAGAAATCACCAAAAAGATAGACCTTGTAGAAGAGAAATTTTATGTTTTGGGTGAAATGAACAAAGAAACCTTTGAAAAATTTCATACGAAATACAAGTCAGAGCAGAATCAAATTTTAAAGGAACTAAACAGTAGTCAAAATCCAAGTTCAAACCATAAGAATATTTTAGACAAGGCTTTTTATCTTTGCGGAAATATGCATGAAATGTGGGCGTCCGGCAACATGCGATTAAGGGAGCGGATACAAAGACTGGTATTTCCAGAAGGAATTTGGTATGATAAGGAATTTGACACAGTTCAAACCAAAAAAGTTAATTCCATATTTTCTGCAATCGCTTGTTGTGTCGGCGATAGTGATTGCAAACAAAAAGGGACTAACCCTTTTTTATCAGGGCAGTCCCATTTGGTGATCTCGGAGGGATTCAAACCCCCAACCTTCTGATCCGTAGTCAGATGCACTATTCAATTATGCTACGAGACCATTATCAGACTGCAAATATACCAATTTTTTATAAAAACTTCACTCAAATTATAAGTTTTGTAGCTAAAATGCTATTTTTGTTAAATAAATTTGAACAAAAACACACATGAAAAAATTTTTGAAAATATTCGGAATTGTAATTTTATTAATGATTGCAACAATTGTTGCTCTTCCTTTCATTTTTAAAGATAAAATTAAAGATATTGTTGTGGAGCAAATCAACGAAAATATAAATGCTTTAGTAACTTTCGATGGTTTCGATTTATCGCTTATTTCGAGTTTTCCTGATTTTAATTTCGAGTTAAACAAATTAATGGTTGTCGGCGTCGATACTTTCAAAAACGATACACTCGTTAAACTCGATAAGCTTTCGATAGGGATAGATTTTATGAGCATTTTTGGCGACGAATACAAAGTAAATTCCATAATCATCGACCATGCAAACATCAATGCAATTGTTTTGAAAGACGGAAAAGCCAATTGGGACATCGCCAAAGAATCGGGAGACGTCGAAGATTCTACCAGCAGCGAAGAACCTACCGTATTTAAGCTAAAACTCAACCAATTGAGTATTAACAATGCAACAATTGTTTATGACGACCGAAGTTTGGATTTTTATACCTTGCTTGAAAATATGAATTTTTCGCTTAACGGCGATATGACTCAAGATATAACTACGCTCAATACATTGACTAGTATCGAAAAAATGACGATGCTTTTCGAAGGCGTAAAATATTTTAATCAAACGGCAGTGAATTTTGATGCTAAAATTGAAACAGATTTGCTTAAGTCGAAATATACATTTTCCGAAAATATTTTAAAACTAAATCAACTCGAACTCCAGTTTGCCGGTTTTATCGAAATGCCTACCGACGATATTGGAATGGATATAACATTTAACGCTCCCAAAACTGAATTTAAAAACATTTTATCGCTCGTTCCTGCGGTGTATATGACCGATTTTGAAACCTTAAAATCGTCAGGGAAATTAGCGTTGAACGGTTTTGCCAAGGGAATTTATAACGACAACTCGCTTCCGGCTTACAACATAAAACTGCTTATCGAAAACGGAATGTTTCAATATCCAGATTTACCAAAATCGGTAAACAATGTTCAAGTTGCGATTACCGTTGATAACAAAGACGGTGTTGACGACCACATGGTTATCGATATTTCGAAATTTCATGTCGAAATGGCTAAAAATCCGTTTGATATTAAAATGTTGATTCAAACTCCGATAAGCGACCCGCAAATTGCAGGGACGATAAACGGAACCATTGATTTTAATTCGGTTAAAGAGTTTATTCCATTAGACGATTCCGAACTGAAAGGTGTGTTAACCGCAAATCTCGAAATCGACGGACGAATGTCAACCATTGAGCAAGAAAAATACGAGGAATTTAAAGCAAAAGGAACAATTGCATTGAACAACTTCTTTTTCAAAAGCGTTGATTTGCCACAAGGCATGACCATCAACCATACCGAAATGGAATTTACGCCTAAATACCTCGATTTAAAATCGTTTAGCTCAAAAATTGGCAGCAGCGACATCAGTATGACCGGAAAAATCGAAAACTTTTTGGCATATACTTTTAGAGATGAAGTTTTAAAAGGCGACTTTACGTTTACTTCAACCTATTTCAATGTAAATGAATTTATGACTGATGACGAAGGTGTTATCGACACTGCATCAAGCGAAGAATCAGAACTTACGGTTTATGAAGTTCCTGCAAATATTGATTTTAAACTCAATTCTACCATTGGAAAAACGATTTATGACAACATTACGATTTCAAATTTGTCTGGAATAATTGTGATAAAAGACGGGAAAATTATCATGGATAATGTTAGTATGAATTTGCTCGACGGCAAAGTGAGCATGAGTGGTGAATATAACACACAAAATATGGCAAAACCATACGTTGATTTCAATATGGAAATTGAAAAATTAGATATTCAGAAATCTTTTAAAACATTCAATACCATTCAAAAACTTGCTCCGATAGCCGAAAATTGTCAAGGAAAATTCTCGACTCAAATGACGTACAAGAGCAATTTATTGCCTGATATGATGCCCGATATGAATTCAATAAACAGCTCTGGACGTTTACAAACACACAACATTGTGATTTCTAATTCAAAAACATTTACTAAGATTGCTGACGCTTTAAAATCAGACAAATTCAAAAAAGCAGAGTTCAACGATTTTGACTTATTTTTCAAAATTATTAATGGCAAAGTTACAATCGACCCGTTTAAAACGAGTTATTCGAAAACTGATGCAATGATTGGAGGATATTCTACCTTAAATCAGGAGCTTAACTATACTATAAATTTAAATATTCCACGAAAAGAATTTGGAACCGCAGCCAACGATGTATTGAATAATTTAACCAAACAAGCGGCAAGTAAGGGAATTAACATCGAAACATCGGAAAATATAAATGTTAATGTATTAATTGGTGGAACATTGTTGGACCCCAAAATTTCGCTTGATTTGAAAGACCAAGCAAAAGATGCAATGCAAGATTTGAAAGACAAAGCAAAAGCTGAACTTGAGCGACAAAAAGAAGAACTCGAACGTAAAGCAAAAGCCGAAGCTGATCGACTAAAGAAAAAAGCCCAAGCTGAAGCAGAAAGGCTAAAGCAAGAAGCTGCAAAAAAATCGAAAGAAGCACAAGAAAAAGCACGACTTGAAGCCGAAAGACTAAAAAAACAAGCTCAAGCCGAAGCCGAGCGATTGAAAAAAGAAGCCGAAGAAAAAGCGAAAGAAGAAGCAAAAAAACGATTAAACGGACTATTCTAAAACTTCATAACTATGTTAACCCATAACTTCGTTACTTTATAACTTAAAAAAATATGAAAAAAATTATTTCTACCGAAAAAGCACCAAAAGCAATTGGTCCATACAGTCAAGCCGTTGAAGCAAACGGAACTCTCTATGTTTCAGGACAAATTCCAATCGACCCAAGTACAGGAAAAGTAGTAGAGGGCGGTATAAAAGAGCAAACCGAACAAGTAATGAAAAACATTGGAGCAATACTTGAAAAAGCGGGTTATTCTTATAAAGATGTTGTGAAATCAACTTGCTTGCTCGATAGTATGGACAATTTTGCTGCTATGAACGAAGTTTATGGAAAATATTATGCTGAAAATCCTCCTGCACGAGCAGCCTATGGTGTTGTAAAACTTCCTTTAGGAGTTATGATCGAAATTGAATCAATCGCTGTAAAATCTTAATTAGTTGTGAGGTTGAAGACTAACGTACATAAATAATATTTTCAAAATGGAAATTTTTAGTTCGTTATATTATACTTTTTCGACGATAGCACAAGTTTTAGCAGGATTTATTGCTTTAAGTGGCGTATTTGTTATTTTCAAAATACAAGAATTGAAGAAAATACAATTTTTGCAAGTGCAATATTTCTATAATTATCTAAATGGTATACATGGATTATTTAATAGTTCATTTCACGATTGTCCAACGATTGCAGTAACATTAAAAACATTGCACAAATCTGAATGCATCGGAGGAATGGAAGAAGAAATGGAAAAAATCCTTATAGACCTCAATGTTCAAAAGAGTGCACAACTGAAGAGCTTAAATCGCATGAAGGAAATTTTTGGCAATGTTAATTCAGCTCGTAAACACATACTTTTTTGGACAAAAATATCTATAATTTCAGGTTTAATTACAATCCTTTTTTCTTTAAGCATTTTGCCATTTGTACCCCATATTTGCAACTCTACTTCTATAGTTCTTTATTCTACTGCATTTATAGGTCTCATTATTTCAATAGGAGCAATGACTAAAGTAATATTGTCCTGCTTGAAAGAGAAAAAATATTTAACAAACGAACAAAATAAAAGATAGCAGTAGAAATAACAATTTATGAATATTCGAAAAACTGATTGATGGTAAAAGCACTTTGTGTATTTTGTATTTTTTTTATGGGCGTTCTGTTTTGCAACGCTCAATCGACCTTGAACAATTATTTTTCAAATAAAAAGGAAATCTATTTTTCATTCGAGATAAATAATAAAACTGAAATCAATGATTTTTCGAAAACCTTATCAATCGAAAAAATTATCGCTAATCAAGTTTTTGCATATGCGAACAAAAGTCAGTTTGAACTTTTTTTAAGCAAAAATATTTCATTCGATGTTATTGAGTCGAAATCGAATTATGACATTAAAATAAGCAAATCGTTGAAAGAACTTTGCGAATGGAATTCGTATCCAACCTATGAACAATACATTTCGTTGATGAGTCAGTTTGTTGCTGAATTTCCTAGCATTTGTTCGTTACACGAAATAGGCGAAAGCATTAACGGGCGAAAGATTATTGCTGTAAAAATTTCAGATAATGTTGACCAAAAAGAAGCTGAACCTGAATTTTTTTATTCATCGTCGATTCATGGAAACGAACCGATTGGCTACGTGTTGAGTCTTCGACTTATCGATTATTTGTTACATAATTACACGAATTCTGATATTTCAAATCTTGTAAATAATATCGAAATTTGGATAAATCCACTTGCAAACCCCGATGGAATGTATGCAGCAGGAAACCACACAGTTGCCGAAGGAACTCGGAATAATGCGAATGGAGTTGATTTAAATCGAAACTATCCCGATCCCGAAGATGGCATCCATCCCGATGGCTACGATTGGCAAACCGAAAATATAGCAATGATGAATTTTATGAAATACCATAATTTTGTTCTTTCTGCAAATATTCATTCGGGAGTCGAAACAGTGAATTATCCTTGGGATACTTGGGCTAAATACCATGCTGACAATACTTGGTATCAATATATTTCACGAATGTATGCCGATACTGCACAAGCCTACGGTATGGCAGATTATTTTACGGATTTTAACAATGGAATTACCAATGGGTATGAGTGGTACACTATTTCTGGTGGTCGACAAGATTATGTAAACTATTTTTTACATGGACGAGAAGTTACCTTGGAAATCAGTTCGGTTCATTTGCCCGACAGCATGTTGTTGCCAAATTATTGGAATTATAATTATAAGTCGCTTCTAAACTATATTGAGCAATCGCTTTACGGAATTTCGGGAGTTGTAACTGATTCAGTTACTGGAACACCATTGAAAGCAAAAATTGAAGTATTAAGCCACGATGTTGACAGTTCAGAAATTTATTCCGAAACTATTAATGGAAATTATCATCGCTTGATTTCCGCAGGAAACTACTCATTACGCATTTCAGCTCCAAAACACAAATCGAAAATAATCGAAAATATTTCAGTCGAGAACAAGCAAACCACATTTTTAAATGTAGAATTAGCTAACGATGATTCTTATTTTTCAACTCAAAATCGTAATCGATTTGAAATAAAAGCATTGAACAATCCCACAAAACAAAATGTGATTGTATTTTCAATAATATCAAGCGAAACGACTACTTACAGCTATGAAATTTATTCAACAAATGGAAGAAAAATTAGCACAGTCGATAATCTGCACCTCGAAAATGGTGATAACTTGTTAGAAATTAACATCAAAAATTTTGATAAAGGATTATATATTTTTCAATTTTATGTCGCAGATTTAATGTTTGAAAAAAAGATTATTAAAATCGAAAATAATTAAATGACTTTTAGATAATGTGATAATGTGCTAATTTGAAAATTTGAAAATGAAGTTAGACGTTGGAAGTTAGAAAATGAACCTATAAACTCATAAACATTTCAACCTAACAACCAACTTTATTAACTTTATGGACTTGATGAACTTTACAAACTTTTAACTTTAAGAAACATGAAAAAATTATTGTTTGCACTTTCAATTCTTGCAATTTTATCGGCTTGCGATTCAAACTCAACGCTTGAGCCAACGGGAAATGTTAAAATTAGTGGTCAAATAGATACCGCTAAAAGTGGTCAAATATTGTTGTATCAGGAAGTTTTAAACGATTATGAAATTGATACAATTAACATTGACGAGTCGGGGAATTACGAATTTGAATTTGAAACAAGTGCTTCCAAATATTACACTCTTGCGTACAACGATTATTATATGCAACTTTTTTTGTCGCCGGGCGATGATTTGAATTATTCGGTCATTAACGGAAAAATAAATATTTCGGGAAAAGCGGCACCCCGTGCAAATTTCTTAAAATCAGTAAACGAAGTTGAGAAAACCTTGGGACTAAAATCATATTCAAGATTTATGTCAGATGAAAAGACTTTTATCAAGCAGTACGATTCGATATTTAACATTTTAGAACAAGAAATTACAAAACGAAAAGATTCAGTTGATGAAAAGGTTTTTGATTTTGAATTAAATAGAATAAAATACAAAAAAGCCTTGTCTTTACTAAATTACGAAGATTATCACAAATATTTTGCACAAGTTGACACATTCAAAGTAAGTGCTAATTTCTACGACTTTATCAATAAACTTGATTTGAACAACCCAAAACTTATTGACTTAAAAGATTATCGCGAATTTTTGACTACCTATTTGGTGAAAAATGTTGAAAAAGTTCTTGAGAATGATTCAACTTTGGAAGACAACATTACCTTTATGAAAGAAGCTCAAAAAATTTCTTCTAACAAAGAGATACAGTCGTATGCTATGTTTGATCATTTATTCAAAGCTTTAAAATACAATGGAATAGAAGATATTGATGAAAGTTTGAAGTTTTTCAAAGAGTCTTGTAAAAATGAAGAATATAATAGCAAATTAGACGAATTGTTTGCAAAATGGAACAAAATTGCAAAAGGAAATATCGCAACAAATTTTACTTATACAGATACTAGTGAAGTAATGATTTCGCTTAATGATTTCAAAGGTAAATATGTTTACATCGATGTTTGGGCAACTTGGTGTCGTCCTTGCATGGAGGAAGTTCCTCACATGTCAGCATTAATTGATGAATTTAAAGGTAAAAATATTGTTTTTATGGGTGTTTCGGTTGACGAACTTAAAGACAAAGCAAAATGGAAAGAAGTTGTAAATAAAAAAGGATTAAAAGGGATTCAACTTTATGCAGGAGGTTGGAAAACAACCATTGCCGAAGCTTATAACATTAGTTCTATTCCTAGATTTATTTTAATCGATAGAGAAGGCAAAATTATCAATGCTACAGCTGAACGTCCATCGGAAAATATTGCAGAAATTTTGAAAACCTTAGATGGGATATAAAAAAGCTAGAAGCTAGAAGTTAGAAGCTAGATGAAAAAACTAAGAACATAACTTGTAACTTGTAACTCATGACTCATTACTTGTAACTTATAACTTTTTGGATAAATGAACATAAATGTAATGCTTTCAGTTTTTATCGGTGGCGGACTAGGAAGTTTGTGCCGATATGGAATTTCAAAACTCATTGTTTCGAAGTTTGAAGGCATAAATCCAATTGCAACCTTATTTTCGAATGTTATTAGTACGTTTATTTTTGCCATATTTTTACTGCTTATTTTTCATAAATTTACATTCAACGAAACTGCCAAAACGATGTTGTTGGTTGGATTTTGTGGAGGCTTCAGCACATTCTCAACTTTTAGTTTCGAAATGTTTCAATTAATAAAAACAGGAAACATAATGTTTGCATCTTTGTATTTCATATCAAGCATTGTTCTCGGTATTGGTTTATTTTTTATAATTTCTAAAAACATAGCTTAAACATGTTACGAATTCTAATTATTTTCACTCTTATTTTTTCGATTTACTTAACTCAGAGTTTTGCTCAGCAGCAAACCAGAAAAAAAATTCCACCTGAAAAACCCAAATTGATAATTGGAATTATTGTTGATCAAATGCGTTACGATTATATTTCGAGGTATTGGGATAAATTCGACACCAAAGGTTTTAAACGATTAATTGGAGAAGGAGCTTTTTGCAAAAATGCAAATTTCGATTACATATTTACTCAAACAGCTGTAGGACATGCAACCATTTCTACCGGAGCATTACCCGCAGTTCATGGAATTGTTTCAAACACTTGGTATAATCGACTTAAAGAACAACGCATTTATTGTGTTGGAGACGATAAAGCTAAAACAACTGGAAGCGAAAGCGAAGACGCTGGAAAAAAATCACCCAAAAATCTTATCACAACAACAACTGGCGATGAATTAAAATTAGCATCAAACGGAAAATCCAAAGTTATTGCTATTTCACTAAAAGACCGTGCAGCAATACTTTCGGCAGGGCACGCAGCTGACGCAGCATATTGGTTCGACGAACAAACAGGAAATTTTGTAACAAGTTCATATTATCTCGATTCGTTGCCAAAATGGGTTCGAAAATTTAATAAAGAAAAAAATCCAGATTTATATCTTAACAGAGTTTGGAGTACACTTCGACCTATTGAAGAATACACCGAAAGCATTGCCGATAACAATCCATTTGAGACTGGAATAAAAGGACAAATAACATTTCCCTATAATTTAGCCGAAATACGAGAAGAAAAGAAATACGACTTGCTTAAAACAGTTCCTTTTGGAAATTCCCTTACAAAAGATTTTACAATTAATGCAATTGTAAATGAAGAACTTGGCGTTGATGATTTTACCGATTTGTTGATTGTGAGTTTGTCGGCTACCGATTATATAGGGCACTCATACGGACCAACTTCCGTTGAAAACGAAGATACATATTTGCGACTTGACGAAGAAATTGCACATTTTTTAAGTTTTATCGACAATCAAATCGGTAAAGAAAATTGCTTGGTGTATTTAACTGCCGACCATGGTGTAGCACACTCCCCCAAATATTTGGAGAGCCAACATATCCCAGCCGGTTTTTTTAACGATAATTATGCTATCACTCTTTTAAAAACATACTTAAATGCAATTTATGGTTATGGCGAATGGGTTTCGGAATATATTGACCAACAGATATATTTGAATCGAAATTTAATCGAAGATTCTAAACTGTCGTTAGATGAATTTCAAAAACGAACAGCACAATTTTTTATTCAGTTTACCGGAGTCGCCAATGCAATGACTGCAACTAACCTTGAAAACTCCGATTATTCAAATGGTATTTTTAGTAAAATGAAAAACAATTACAATCAAAATCGCTCTGGAGATATTCTCATAAATCTTGAGCCAAATTGGATGGAAGACAGCTTTTCGGCAACCAATCATAATTCGCCTTATGCATATGATACTCACGTGCCATTAATTTGGTACGGGTGGAAAGTGAATCGTAAAACGATTACTCGTCGAGTTTCGATGACTGAAATTGCACCAACCATTGCCACTTTTTTAAACATGCCTTTTCCAAATGGATGTTTATCGGAACCAATTATTGAGATAACGGAGTAATTTGCTGTAAGTGAAAAAACTACTAAACAAGCTGAGAGAAACAATGGTTAAAAGACAGAGAATATGAAACGCTCAAAAAAAACAGAAAATGGAAACACAGTTATGACTAAAGATTTTCATAATAAATTCATTGATTTCTTATTAAAAAAGAAAATGCTTGCGGAACATAACCGAGACAAAGAAATTAAAGAATACCATGACCAAAAAATTGCTGAAATATATGAAGCTCATATAATTGTACTTGAATCATGCGGAAACAGAATTCATACAAATAAAGAATCCTTATTAGATTTTATCAAAACAATAAAGGATAATAAATACTCCATCCCTAAATCAATTACAAATACAGAAAAATTTAAGAAACATTTTGAAGACTACTGCGATTGTTTCTATGAAGAAGTTAAAAACACGAGTTTTTAAATTTTGCGACTTAATTTCTCTTTAAACTAACACCTACCGTCAACAATGTATAAAAAAAATAATAGCCTGTTCAGCAGTAAATTCAATGGTTGCAGCCCACTCCAACTTTTGTTTAACTAGACAGGAATGAAGCCCGCTAACGGCTACTATTCTTATTCTAAACATTTTAATCTTTCCGTTTAAAGTCTCCGTTTTTTAGAGCTTGAAAAAACTTCGACCAAGCAATCGGATTTAGCAAATTATTTGGAGGAAGTTGACCGGCGTAATACAGTTGATTGTATGTTTGTTGCATAAAATATTTATAACTCAAACTCGCATTAGGTTCTCCGCTGTAATCATTGAGCAATTGCTTTTCGATGAGTGCAAAATTCGTGAGAGCTCGTTCAATATCATCGCTAGGAACATTTAGTTGAACAAATGCTTCACGAAATTTTTCATAAGTATTCCACGGAAAAACAATGGCTTCGCTTAAAATTATGGTGTCGGTTTCAAGCTTAAATTGTACATATAAGTCGTTTGTTAAGGCGGTGTCAGGTACTATCCAAATTTGTTTTTTATATCCCATCGATGAAAATAGAATAGTATCTTTTGCTTGAACTACGATTGAAAAAAAACCTTCGAAATCGCTAATCGTTCCACGTCGGTAATTTTTAACCAACACGTGTACAAATGGCATTGGTCGTTGTTTTGAGTCGTTGATAATACCCGAAAGTTGATGTAGTTTTACAGGTTTATTTTCTTGTGCAATTGATTCGAATGGAATTGATAAAATCACAAAAAATACTAAAAACCCAAATCGTTTAAATAAATTCAAAATAAATTCGTTTTTGTATGTGAATCTTTGAGAACTAAAAATAGGTCATTTTTATTATATATCTTTATTAAAAAAACTAAATTATGTTAAATCTAAAGAAAATTTTGTCGGTTAAGAGTATCGTGAACGAACTTGTAGTTACATTTTTACGATTTCCATTTGCAATAATTACTTCTATTGCTGCAACACTAATCGTGTTTCACACAATTGATTTAGATTACGCTCAGCTTGAAAAAAATCAATTTTGGTACAACATTATTCAAACCTTGTACATCGGGATTTCGTTTTTTATTGCAACTGCATTGTTACTCGAAAAATTAGGTATAAAAGGAATTAAAAATATTTTAATAAAAAACGGAGTTGGCACACTTTTATTGGCATATTACTTTTTTTTGCCCGAAATCTATCATCTTAAATCGTTTATTAATGCGTTTATACTTGCAATAGTGTTTCATCTGTTAATTTCGTTTATTCCATTCTACCGAAAAGGGCAAATGAATGGCTTTTGGCAGTTCAATAAGTCGTTATTTTTACGATTTTTCTTTGGCGGCATTTATTCTGCTGTTTTGTATTTGGGTTTGGCATTGGCTATTGCAGCAGTTCAGCATTTATTTACTATTTCGGTGGACGAAGATTTGTATTTTAAACTTTGGATTTTTATTGTAAGTGTTTTTAATACTTGGTTTTTCTTAGCTGGAGTTCCAAGCGATTTCAATAAATTAGATGAAGACAATTCGTACCCCAAAGGATTGAAAATATTTACTCAATACATTTTACTTACAATTGTAAGTGTTTATTTCATTATTCTGTACATGTATATGTTCAAAATAATTGTACAGGGTGAATGGCCTGTTGGTTGGGTTTCTAACCTTGTGCTTGGGTTTTCAATAGCAGGGATTTTTTCCTTGTTGCTAATTTATCCGGTAATTAGTAAAAAAGAAAGCTTAATAACGAACTTATTTTCTAAACTTTATTTTTGGGCGATTATTCCTCTGATTGTGATGCTTTTTATGGCAATTTGGATTCGAATTGGCGAATATGGTATTACCGAAAATCGTTATTTTGTCTTGATTTTGGCAATTTGGTTGACGGGAATTACCATTTTTATGCTTTTCAATAAAATGAGAAATATTAAAGTAATTCCAATTTCATTGGCAATTATTTCTTTTCTATCGCTTTACGGACCATGGAGTGCTTTCAATGTATCGCTCAATAGTCAGATGAGCCGATTTGAAAATATATTGGAGAAAAATAACTTGCTCGAAAATGGAAAGTACAAAAAATCAGACCATGTTATTCCGTTTGAAGAGAACAAAAGCATTTGTTCAATTGTGAACTATATTGTTGAAAATCATGGATGTGAAATATTTCAGCCGTTGTTTGACGAAAATTTAGATTCCTTGTTGGCGAGTGAATCAAGATACAATGCAGGAAACATTATTATTGTTGATAAAATGGGGCTAAAATACATTGGTGAATGGCAGGAAGAAAGCTATGAAAATGAATATTTTTACCTCAATGCAACGGACTTAAATCATACTAATTCAATAATTAAAATCGATACTTACGACTATTTTTTGAAATACGAACAAGCATATAATTATAACGATTCGTTAAGTCAAAATTTAGCAGAATATATAGTTGATGACCAAAAAATACAAATTAGTTTTGATGAGAAAAATCTTACGCTTTCGGTTAAAGTAAACGATAGTTTAGGCATCTCGTTACCTATAAAAGAAAACATCAAAAGTTTAAAAACAAAACAAATATCGAATCAACTTACGTTCAGCGATATGATGTTGATATCAGAAAATGAAAAGATTAAACTTGTATTTTGCATCAACAATATGAATGGAAATATCGAAAAACAAGATGTTATTAAAGTTAATAATTTTGATGCACAACTTTTTTTGAAAATAAAATAATACAAGAATCTTTTGGTCAGGTTTTATCCGCCTACAAAAAACCTCTCAGGTTTTGGAAACCTGAGAGGTTTCAGTACATAAAGGCTCTACTTTAATTGTGGCTGTTTTCGTAACTCGTACATTCTTGTCCGATAAAAACAAAAACTCGGATAGGAATATCCGAGCCACAAAGTCAAGTTTTTTTGTCATTCTGAACGCAGTGAAGAATCTAAAATGTTAAAAGTAGAACATTAAGATTTCTCGTCGCTAAGCTTCCCTCGAAATGACAAAAAAGATATTTTTCGCCAAATTTTTGTCAATGCAAAATGTACGTTAATAAAATGTTATTATCTAAATTGGATTAAGTTTATTTTCTTTAATACTTTTAAGACGACAAATATATTTAATCCATTGTATGAAAAACCGTAAGCTTTTATTTGCTGGTATTGCAACAATCTTAGCAATTGCAATCATTATTGTAATTATTTTTAGTACAAAAGAAAAAAAACGTGGCTACAATCCCGAGTTTAGTAAATATATTGCAGCATACACTTCTGGAATTATTTCAAAAACTTCGAATATTAAAATTAAGTTTACATCGGAGTTTATGGCAAAAGTCGATAAAACTCAAGAGCTTGATGTAGATATTTTCGATATTACTCCCGAAATATCGGGTTCAATTTTTTGGGCTGATAACAATACGCTAGAGTTTATCCCAAATGAAAATTTAAAATCAGGAACATCATATGAAGTGGAGGTCGATTTATCCGAACTAGCTAAAGTGCCGTCTTCGTTAGAGTATTTCAATTTTGAATTTCATACCATAAAATCAAACTTCGAGATTTCGATCGACGAGCTAATTACAATTGACCGAAAAACGCTACGTTGGGAAAAAATAAAAGGGACTATAATTACCGCCGATCAGGAAAGTATGAGCGATATTAAAAAAATAGTTTCCGCAACCCAAAAAGGAAAAAGTCTTATTGTAAATTGGGAAGATGCTGAAAGTACAAGCAAATTCAAATTTGAAATCGACAGCATCGAACGATTCGATACAGCTTCGGAAATTGAAATCAACACAGATGGAGCCTCTATTAGTGTAGATAAACAAGAAACGATTAAATACGAAATTCCGGCAATTGGTGATTTCAAATTTACCAATTACAAAATAATTTATTCTCCTGAGCAATATTTAATGCTTCAATTTTCCGATCCATTGTTAGAAGATCAGGATTTATCGGGACTTATCACCATCGGAGGAAATTACCCAAGTCAATATATTGTCGAAGACAACTCGATTCGACTTTATTCTTCTGATTTTCTTAAAGGCGACTATGAAATTCAAATCAAAGAAGGAATTAAAAATGTATTGGGATTCAAACTGAAAAAAGAATCAACTTTCATGGTTTTTTTCGAGGATATTAAACCGAGTGTTCGTTTTACTACTACAGGAGTAATTCTTCCATCTTCGGAACAAGGCACTGTACTTCCATTCGAAGCCGTTAATCTTAATGCTATTGATGTTACGGTACAACAAATTTACGAAAACAATATCCAGCAATTTTTTCAGGTTAACGATTTTGAAGGCGATTACGAATTAAGGCGAACCGCAAAAGTTGTTTCGAAAAAAACAATCCGTTTGGATAATCAGAATATAATGGATTTAGGCAAGTGGAATACCTTTACACTTGATTTGAATAGCCTGATTAAAAAAGAACAAGGAGCAATTTATAGAATAAGTATAAATTTTAAAAAACAATATTCTGTTTACAATTGTGCTGAAGACGACAAGGAAGAAGAGCCTGAATTTGAAGAACTCGAAGAATATGAATCCGAAGATAGCGACCAAGGAGAATATTATGAGGATTATTATTACGAAGATTATTATTACTACGATGGCGATTATAATTGGGAAAATCGAGATAATCCTTGTAAAAAAGAGTATTATGGGCGAAAAAATGAAATTTCACAAAATATATTTGCATCCGACTTAGGTTTAATTGCTAAAAAAGCAAACGATAACTCAATTCGTATTTTTGTAACGCATATCAAAACAGCAGAACCCAAAGTTGGTGTTACGGTTGAAATTTATAATTTTCAACAACAGCTACTTCAATCGAATATTACCGATGATAACGGAATGGTTGAATTTCTTGATGTAAAGGAAGCACATTTTGTCGTTGCAAAGGATAAAAAAGAAAGAGCTTACCTGAAATTGCAAGATGGTAACTCATTGTCGTTGAGTAAATACGATGTTTCAGGAGCATCAGTTAAAAATGGTTTAAAAGGATTTATATACGGCGAAAGAGGTGTTTGGCGTCCAGGCGATTCGTTGTTCATTTCTTTTATTTTGGAAGAAAATACTCAAATTCCTCTCGACCATCCTGTAATATTCGAACTCCGAAATCCCCAAAATCAGATAATTGAGAGAATTACAGAACCTAAAAATAAATACGGATTTTACACATTCCGTTTAAAAACCGAACCAAATGCTCCTACAGGATATTGGAATGCTTCGGTTTCAATCGGAAATAACAAATTTTATAAAACCATTCACATCGAAACTATTAAGCCCAATCGATTGAAAATAAAGCTAGCTTTTGATAAAGAATATTTGTCGAAAAATTTTGCTGCCATTGGAAATTTAAGCGTAAAATGGTTGCACGGAGCAACTGCCAAAAACCTGAGAGCAAACATTGATGTAGTATTGAAATCAACAGATACATATTTTGAAAAGTTTAAAGAATATACTTTCGACGACCCAACCAAAAATTATTACAACGACGAATACACTATTTTCAAAGGCGATGTTGATGGAAACGGAAATGCAACCATAAATACAGATATTTCTGTGAACGACCGTGCTCCTGGAAAACTTAAAGCTACATTTGTTACAAAAGTTTTTGAAACTGGAGGAAATTTCAGTATCGACCAAGTTTCAATTCCGTATCATCCATATAAATCGTATGTAGGAATTAAACCTCCAAAAGCAAAAAACCTTTGGGGAGCTCTCGAAACAGATACATTGCATACCGTTGAATTTGTTATTGTTGATGAAAATGGAAAATTAGTACCCGACAATCATTTACTAGAAGTTAGTTTCTACAAAGTAAGTTGGAGATGGTGGTGGGACAATTCATCGAATTATACCGATTACAGCAGTTCGTTGTACAATGATTTGATTAAAACCGAAAAAATCTATTCAAAAAATGGAAAAGCAAATTGGACAATTCAAGTAAATCAGCCTGATTGGGGACGTTATTTGGTAAAAGTTTACGATAAAACAAGCGGACATTCTACAGCAAATTTTGTTTATATGGATTGGCCTGGTTGGGCCGGCCGAAGTCGAAAAGAAATGCCCGATGGAGCTTCGATGTTAACTTTTGTAGCCGATAAAGAAAAATATAATGTGAATGAAAATGTTACACTTACAATTCCATCGGGAAAAGATGGTAGAGCTTTGATAAGCATTGAATCTGGAACTAAAATTATTGAAAATTATTGGGTTGAAACCATTGAAGGAGAAACAAAATTCTCATTTAAGGCAACAAGTCAAATGTCTCCAAATGTTTATGTACATGTAACGATGCTTCAACCTCATAATCAAACTGCAAACGATTTGCCGATACGACTCTACGGTATTGTTCCTATTTACATAGAAAACGAAGCTACGCATCTCGAACCGATAATTGAAATGCCTGACAAATTGCGTTCGGAACAAAAAGTTAACATTACTATTTCAGAGAAAAATAAGCGAGATATGTCGTACACCATTGCTATTGTTGACGAAGGACTACTCGATATTACACACTTCTTAACTCCGCAACCTTGGGATATTTTTTATGCAAAAGAGGCATTGGGCGTACAAACTTGGGATATGTTCGATATGGTAATTGGAGCTTATGGCTATAAACTAGAGCGACTTTTAAGTATTGGAGGCGACGGCGAAATAGCTAAAGATGGGGGGCAAAAAGCTACTCGATTTAAACCGATGGTTAAATTTTTAGGTCCATTTTTTCTTGAAGGAGGCGACAAGCAGACTCACGAAGTTCACATACCTCGTTACATTGGTTCGGTTCGTACTATGGTCGTTGCTGGATATAAAAAAGCTTATGGAAATGCCGAAAAAACAACCCCGGTTATAAAACCTTTAATGTTGTTGGGGACTCTTCCTAGAGTGTTAGGACCTGGAGAAACCGTTAAATTGCCGGTGAGTGTTTTTGCTATGGAAAACAACATTAAAAATGTTACCGTGAATTTAAAAACGAATGATTTATTACAAATTAATGGTGAATCATCTAAAAATGTTAAAATTCCAAAACTTGGCGAGGAAAATATCGAATTTGAACTTAAAGTTGGCAACAAAACTGGAATTGCAAAAGTAGAACTCACTGCTTCATCGGGAAAAGAAAATGCAACGTATGAAATTGAACTTGACGTGCGGAATCCAAATCCGAAAGTTACCGATGTTTACGCCGAAGTGCTTAATTCGAATGAAAAGTGGGAACTTGATTTTTCAACCTTCGGGATTTATGGAACAAACAAAGCCACTATTGAAGTTTCTTCGATTCCTCCATTAAATTTAGAAAAACGACTAAATTATTTAATCACATACCCGCATGGATGTTTAGAACAAACAACTTCATCAGCATTTCCTCAATTATATCTCAGCGACTTAATGATGTTAACTGACGAACGCAAGGCAAGCATCGAACGAAATGTGAAATCTGCAATCACTAGTTTATTGATGTTTCAAAAAGAAAATGGAGGTTTTGCATATTGGCCAGGGAATTCTGATGTTGATCAGTGGGCAACTTCTTACGTAGGGCACTTTTTATTGGAAGCCAAAAAGAAAGGATACAATGTTTCGGAAAGCGTGCTTAAAAAATGGGCGAAATATCAAAAATCTCGTGCATCGAATTGGACTGATGACGGGAATCGCTCGCAATTTACACAGGCTTATCGATTATTTACACTTGCACTTGCCAACGAAGCCGAAATTGGAGCCATGAATCGATTACGCGAAAAATCGAATTTGAATAATGAAACCAAGTGGAGACTTGCAGCAAGCTATGCAATTGCTGGGAAAAATAGTATTGCAAATCAAATTGTTGAAAATCTTTCGACTACAGTTCCTGAATACGTTGAAATGTCGTACACTTATGGTTCTGATATTCGTGATAAGGCTATGATTTTAGAAACTCTTTGTTTACTTAATCGTCAGAAAGATGCCTTTATGATTTTAAAAGATATTTCCGACAATATATCGAAAGATAATTGGTATAGCACTCAAACAACAGCTTACTCGCTAATTGCGGCTTCGAAGTTTATAGGAAAATTTCCTACTACTTCTCAAATAAGTTATTCTTATGCTTTTGCTAACGAAAAATTGGCAACAGTTTCAACTAAAAAAAGTATTTCTTTAACAACAAAAAATGTAGATAAATTAGAAACCGGAAAATTGCTTGTAAACAATACAAGTACTGGAAGTTTATTTGCTCGACTTATGGTTGAAGGTATTCCGATGATTGACAGAGCGACTGATGCCGAAAACAATTTGAGAATTAGCATAAAATATATGATGGCTGATGGAACGATTATAAATCCTGAAAGAATCGAACAAGGAACCGATTTTATTGCTGAAGTAAGTATTTCAAACCCAGGTTATCGAACTAATTATCAGGAAATGGCTCTAACTCAAATTTTTCCATCGGGTTGGGAAATCATTAACTCACGAATGATTGAAACGGCTAATCAGGAAGAAACAAGTTTTGCATCGTATAAAGACATTCGAGACGATAGAGTTTATACTTATTTTGATGTTTATCAATATAAAACAAAAACATTCAGAGTAATGCTAAATGCTAGTTATGTAGGTAAATTTTACATGCCAACCGTAAATGTTGAGGCAATGTACGATGCCAGCATTAATGCTCGAAAAAAAGGTAAATGGGTTGAAGTTGTAAAACCGGAATAAACTTAAGCTAAAAAGCATAAGAATATCGGTTTTATACCAATTATAACTCAATACGAACGAGAATTTCGCATACTGTTATTTGGTCGTTGAATAAAAATATTGTGATAAGGCTTGTAGGTATATGTTACCAACTATTTTTGGCATATATACCTTTTAAAACGATACATTAGTTCTCAAGCTTGCGACAAAAGCATTATCAATACTTTTTACCATTCCGGGATTTAAAATGTAATGAATATCGGGTTGAATAGAAAAATGTTCGTTTAATTGAATATTATAAGTTAATTCAATTGCTATTTCGTACTTATCAGTAAAATTATTTTGTGTGTATTTCGATAAACTTAAATATGTAATTCCTAAACCAAGTTCGTCGTCTTTTTTATTGCAAATACCTTTGTAATTGAAGCCAAATCCAACATGAGAATTAAAATTATTTGTTTTTGACGGAACAATTCCTGCTTGAAAATGAATTCCTAAACCTTTTTCAGCATCATCTTTATGTGGCTTAATCATATAATTTGTAATTAAATATACTCCATAATTTCCATCAATTTGTGAAGTAGAATCCGATAAATCTTGATATTTCATACTGCTGTAATAGCCGCCAAACTTTATAAATCCTTTTTCTATTTCGGAATTCAAAAATGAATATTTTGTTTCGGTAATTGCAAAAAATCCATCGTCTTTATTGAGATTTAATTCAAAACCATATTTATTGTCGTCTAGACTTCCTGGATTTCCATCATAAATTCCTCCAGTAAATTTTATATTATCAGTTACATTGTAGTTTAAAACCAATGCTAAAGCATTATGTGGGAATATTGCAACAGGTGTATTCATCGATATACTCGGCATAATTCCAAATGAACTATTCAAATATAAAGCCCCAAAATCTGATGTAAGAATTTCTGAATTCAAATCGTGAATTCCTGCACAAATTCTAAGTTTTTCGAAATTATGCGAATAGTACAATTCATACAAATACGTATAATTTCCGTTTTCAATATTCGAAAGTGTTTGAATATCTCCAACATAATCGCCGGTAATATTTCCGCCGTGAGTATTTTGTGCATGAATAAAAAATTCGCCGCTTTTCCATAATTTTGCATTCTCGGTGTTAAATGTTAACGACAAATCAATCAATCCCATCACAACACTCCCCTGTTTGATTCCGCCCATTAAATTACTCGAAAAATCGTTTACAATCGAGGCTTTGCTTGTAATTATTTCATTTTTTGTTTCTTGCGAAAACAAAATACCATATCCTGATATAAAAAATACAGTGATCAAAATCACTTTTAGCATAAATTTCATTTTTTTTCAAAATTATAATAATGAAAAAAGAGTGTCAATACCTATTTATAGGTATTGACACTCTTAAATAATTAAACCTTAAAATAATTAAAATTTATCAAACTCGCTATCTTTTGTGTCTGATAATTGTAAACTTATTCCATCGTGTTTGAATGACTTTTTGAGTCCTTCGTGTGAAAAATGACTTTGCTTTTTAAACGATGAACTTTTGGTTGTATTTGTAGCCATAGCTCGTTTTCGTGAATTTCCTCCTTCAATTTTAAAGAACGAAATCGTTTCAGTAAGTTGTTGTGCTTGGCTAGCAAGCTCTTCCGATGTTGTTGCCATTTCTTCCGAAGCCGAAGCATTTTCTTGTGTTACTTGATTCAATTGTTGAATGGCATTGTTCACTTGCGATGCTCCTGAAT
>Ga0209417_1001168_pt1 | contig 50406 bp, 39 predicted proteins | sample RifGroF2_FD_184002 | JGI IMG/M metagenome (GOLD analysis project Ga0209417, IMG submission 184002) | Groundwater microbial communities from Rifle, Colorado, USA - Groundwater F2 (SPAdes) (version 2) | ecosystem: Environmental > Aquatic > Deep subsurface > Groundwater | place: Rifle, Colorado...
AAACATAGCAGCTCTTTGGAATTTTCAACTGCAGATTTGTGCTACTTAAATTTTACTTGTTTTGAAATTTTCTTAACAATTGAAAACAAGTAAAAGTATGCCTAGTTTTTATTTCGCATAAGCTTTAATATATGAGCTTATACGTCTAGATGAAGAAAATCATTTGCTCAATACCTTTCTAAAATTGACAAAGGAAACATGCAAATTTATAACAAAAATATTTTAAAAACCAAAAACGTTTCACAGGAGAATAACAAAGTGGAAAAAATAATTCTTGTAGATGAGCATGACAATATAGTAGGACATGAAGAAAAAATGAAAGCTCATGAAAATGGCGGAAAACTTCACAGAGCCTTTTCGATATTTATATTCAATAATAAAGGTGAAATGTTAATCCAACAACGATCCCTCAAAAAATATCACTTTGGGGGCCTATGGACTAATACTTGTTGTAGCCATCCTAACGAAGATGAAACTCTTAAAGATGCAACTTATAGAAAATTAAATCAAGAGTTTGGATTTAATACCAACATTAAAGAAAAATTCAGTTTTATTTATAAAGAAACAGATGAAAATTCTCAATTAACAGAACATGAATTTGACCACGTTCTTACGGGTGAGTTTAATGGCAACCCACAACCCAATCCCGAGGAAATAGACGATTTCAAATGGATTTCTGTTGCGAATTTAAAACAAGATATTGCACAGAACCCAGAAAAATATACCCCTTGGTTTAAGATCGCTATTTCAAAATTTGACGAACTAAACATCCCATTGCAAAAATAAATTGAAAAATTATTAATAGAAATAATAATGCGGCTAAAGCTGGTCAATTTTAGTTATGAGCAACTTGAACCGCATTATTTTACAAACTTATAAATATTTAATGTAGATGAGATTAATTATTGTGAAAAAAACTTTTATTGCGATAAATAAACAAAATACAAGCATATTTTTTTTAATAGCATTGTACTCTTGTCAAATTTTTGGATTTAACTATTTAATTGCAACACATACTTTAAAAAAAATACCATCACCCAAAATTATTGTTCTTGCCGGTCATAGCGTAACTGGAAAAGGGACATTTGGCAAATTTTTACCTGAAGTGTCAAATTTATACATACATGTCGATTTAGGTGAAATGGTAAGACGAGAAATACGCGAAAAAACAAAAATTGGCAAAGAGATACAGCCTATATATGAAAGTGGCCAATACCTTGATGGCACTCTTGATAAAATCGTTTGGGATAAATTAATATGCAAAAAACTTGAAGATACCTTAGGGCAAAATAAAACTCCAATTATTGACGGTTTTTTAAGGTCAAAGCTATGTTTCGATTTACTACATAAATTTATAACTGATCAAAAAATAAATAACAATAGCCTACTTATACAACTTATAGCAAATGAACAAGTTTGCACTAAGCGTATTTTAACCAGAAGAGTTTGCACAAATACAAAATGTTCAAAAATTTATAACACCTTACTTCCAGAATACGAATTATTGCAAAATTCTAAAAACAGTAAAAATTTAACAGATGTACATGATAAAACTATTAATAAACTATGTCTATGCGGCGCCGAACTTTCAAATCGAAGTAATAACACTAAAAAGTTTGCCCAAGAACGCAGAAAGCATTTTGACAAAGAAATTGAGCCCCTTTTGGCTTTTGCCAAAAACTGGTATAAATATGCCAAAATTAACACAAAAATAAACATTTACAGTTTGAATATCATTTAACCCATATACCTGTTGACCAAGTAAATATTTGTGTTAGAATTACTTTACAATTAAACGAAATATATAAACCTATTAATCCAATATTGGAGGATATTATGAATAATAAAAAAATACTTTCATTATTAATACTCGGCAGCATAGCTACCTCAAATATTAGTGTAAACGCAGGAATTTTTAGCAACTTATTTACACCGCCTACAACATCAGAATTAGTTTTTAAATATGCAAAAAAGGCTGGCAAATGGTCAAAAAAACAATTAAAGGCTTCGGCTAAATATGTCCCCGGAGCATTAGTTGCAGCTATCGTAGGTACAGCGGTGCACAGACTTGCAAATAAAGCCGTAGATAAATTAGAAGAAATTCCTAAAAAAATAAATTCGGCCCTAAAAATTCAAAAGCTTAAAACTTCAAAAAATGCTTTAAACAAAAAAGTTAACGAAAATTCTGGTGGAACTGTATCTTTAGCTAAAAATGATATTATAGAAATGCTTGAATATATAAAAATTTTAGAGCAAAAATCCGGAATATCTAATAAAAGATAAGTAAATTAAATAATTTTAAAAATATAATTACGGGATATTTAATATGTTTAAAAAAATAATAAATTCACTAACACTCGTAAGCTTAATACTTACAATAAATACCTATACATTTTGGGCCCCAAAAAATCCAACTTTTACAGATAAAATTGGATACGCTACAAAAAATGTTACCAAAAAAGTTTTAAAATTAAGCAAAAAAGGCGGCACTGTTGTTGCAGCAATAATTGCAACAGGTTTTTTTGGAAAATGGTTCTTTAATCGCTTTATAGAAAAACCTTTAAATAAAGGCGGCGATGCTGCGACAGGTGCAGTTGCTGACTTTGTATCTAAAATAAGCCCTGCAACTGGCTCTTTTATAAAAAAAACATTTCTTGATAAAAAAAATAATGACGAAGATAGACTTGAAAAAGCAGGGATATCACCAGAAGATGTAACCAGAAGTTTTTCAAATCCAGATGGCTCTATTGATAACGGAAGTATTGATGAAAAACTAAAACCATTAATAGAAATAATAGGCAACAAAAGAATGAATCCAGATAGCGATGTAAGTATTCCTAGATGTATTATATTAGAAGGTCCATCACAAATAGGAAAATCATATTCAGCAGATTGTATATCAGAAGCATTGGGCGCAAAAAAATGCTTTCACATCGCATCAACTTCTTTAGAAGATTCTCTTGTTGGAGGAACTAAAGACAATATACACGCAGCATTTAATACTGCAAAAAAAATAGCCACAGAAGAACACCCATTTGTTATAATTCTTGATGAAATAGACTTCGCGGTAGATATACAAGATAAGCATGCAAAAAAAGCATTAGCTACTTTTAATGAAATACTTGATGCCATGGAAAAAGGAAATTATGAAAATGTATACTTCATAACAACTACAAACCACTGGCAAGAAATAAGAACAAATGAACCAACATTAGCAAATAGATTTATCAGAGAAGGTGGAGTAGTATCACTAAATTTACCTTCGAGAGAAAGAAGAGAATTTTGCTTAAAAAATCTAAGTAAAAAAAATAAAATAAATCTTCACGGTCAAAAATTAAATAAAATTGCACTCAACACAGAAGGCTGTAATTTAGCAGACCTAAGCAATATAGTCAAAGGTCTTCAAACCGAAGTTTCAAATAAAAAACGAGAATTAGAAGTAGGCGTCAATAACTTTGACATGACTAGAAATATAAACCTACAAGTTCCAAAAAGAACTTTCTTACAAAAAATTGAAACCAAACTTAAACCAATTAAATCAATTTTCAAAAAAACAGAAAATCAAGCGCCTAATCTAATAGATATTGATAATTATGATATAAATCTTGATACTATAATATTAAAAACAACAAAGAAAGATGCAATTATTGACGAAAACGAAAACTTATAAAAATATTTCAAAAAAGTGGGTTATAATTTTTCAGCCCACTTTTTTGAAATATTTTGCTTAAAATAAAAAATTAAACAAAATTAACTTCGAGGTATTTAAAATGTTAAAAAAAACAAACAAATTAATTTCACTATCACTTGCAGGCTTGATGCTTACAACAAGCATTCAACCAATTTTTGCAGCCAAACCTAAATCTTCTATCTCAATATCAAATGCTGCAGAAAAAATAGCTAAAGAAACTCTTAAATTTGCAAAAAAATTTGATAAGGTTATTAAAATAATCGCCGCAACTGGCGTTATAGGAACAATCTTTCTTAGCCGCTTTTTTTATAAGCCAATCGACAAAGCTATGGATGATGCAGCAGGCGGAGTAGCTGGACTTGTTTCTAAAATCCCAAAAGTTGGGCCTACTGTATCTAAATTCATACAAGACTGGTTTATTTTGGATCAAAAAAAGAATGCTGACAGAACCTTAAAGGAACAAAATATTGGAACAAGCAAGTTAAATATTAGCTTTGAAAATGACTTTCCAGAAGGAACAATAGAACCAGAAGTTCAGTCAATAAGAGACAGAATACTTGGTGAAAAAAATAGCAAAGAACAAACAAAACTATTAGAAGAAACAATAGAAAATCTTGAGCAGGATGATGCAGTAGCAAATGCTAACGGAATAAACGAATCAAAAGAACTTATTGAAGAAATAAAAGGCTCAATAAACACTCCAAGATTTATATTACTTTATGGCCCAACACAAACAGGTAAATCTTTTTCTGCAAAAGCGCTGGCTAAAGAATTCGGCGCAGATGAGCATATAGAATGTACAGGCGCAATGTTAAGAAACAAGTATGAAGGCGGATCTCAAGATATAATTAGTAAACTTTTTGACAAAGCAGAAGCAATTAGCACAAAAACTAAGCCCGGCGTAATAATTATAGATGAATTTGATGGTGCAACATTTGGTAGCGAAAACGAAAAATCTAACGGATTAAGCCGAGAAATCGCACAAATGTTACAATTTAGATTAGATCCTTCTAAGTTTACGGCAGGAAAAGATTTTAAAAACATAGTTGTTATCGCAACAACAAACTATCCTGACGATCAATCTATACCTGCTGCAATAAAATCAAGGGTTAACGCGCTTATTAAGATTGACAACCCTAACGAAGCAAAAAGAAAATGTCTTCTCAAGAGATTTTTAGAGAACGAAAAACTTGCACATACACAGCAAGATATAGATGATATTGCCGCAGATCAAAATTCAGCTGGCTGGAATGTTGCAAATCTTTCACGCTTAGTAAAAGATCTAAAATGGAGACAAACTCAAAACAAAATAGATAGAGCTAGAACGATAAATGCTCAACCAAGAAAAGCAGTAAACTTTGGCCAAAAAGCAAAACACAAAGCTAATAAATTATTCAAAAATGCAAAAAAAGTACTAGGCATGATCGCATTTTGGAATAAGAAAAAAGAAGACGTTGCACCGCAACCACAAGTAGTAGTAAATCCAGCACCAGGACAAAGATTGCTTGAAAGACTTCCTTTAGATTTTGTTGCTATAAAAGCAAAGTTTGATCTCGAAGATAAAGCTGCTAAGAAAACCGAACATTCAGAATTACAAAAACAACTTAAATTAATTAGGGATAAAAATATTAAAACAAAAACTAAAGAAATTCTGGAAGAAGAGATTCAGGAAGATGAAGCCTTAGTCGAAGAAGAAGATAATAATAGCTTGCATAATTTAAATTCAAATTTAAATATTCCTGCATTTAAACCTAAATTTAAAAAAATTGGGGCTAAAAAACTCATGCCTAAGAATCAACAAAAGTATAAATACTCTTTGGACGACATTAATATAAAAACACATAAACCAAACTATTCACTGTAAACAAACTAAGTAAGGGTTGAAAATTCTCAACCCTTACTTAAAATTAAAATAAAATAGAGGTTGAAAAATTATGAAAAAAATAAAAATTCTCTCACTAACACTTGCAAGTCTTTTGCTAGTACAAACAACAGGCACGAGCTGCTTTTTTAGTAAGCTAGGCTCAATATTTTCAACAAAAAATATTACAAAACCTGTTAAAACTAAAAGTTTTAAACTTAAAAAGCTTGTCTGGCCTACAATTATAGTCACAGCTATTGTTGCACTTTATTTCGCTACAAAAAAAAGTGGCCGAGCAGATGGATCAGTAGATAGAGAAAAATCCGGCGCAAGAATAAAAACTATTAAAGAAGTAAAAGCTGAAGAAGAAGCCTTTAATCTTGAAAATCTCTACAAAAATTTTAAAAATAATTTAAGTATATTATCAAAAAAAATATTTGGTGAAAATTTTAATACTTCTAGCGCAACAAAAACCAACAAAAAAGAAAATGAAAGCAAAAAAACTACAATAATTAATAGCCGTATTGTAAAAAAAGATAAAAAATAAACAAAAAAAATAAAATAACTATTACAAATTAACAAGAAAAAATTGCCTTTATATACACAAACTCTTTACAATATATAAATCTTAAATTAGCATTATAAAATAAGAGATTTATAAAGTAATTGTAATGTCATTTCACCTGCAGAATATAAGGTAAAACGATGGCAAATGAAAACCAAGACAAAAAAGATATCAAAAAAAATATAGGACATGTACTGCGTATAAGCGGCACGATCATAGACGTCCAGTTTGAGCGCGAATCTGCGCCACCAATATTAAACGAGTTACATATTTTATTTAAAAATGAACATAACCACAAAGCATCCATTGAAGTTGCCCAACAACTTGGCGACGGCATTGTACGATGTATAGCCATCGAAAATATTTTTAATATAAGAAGAGGTTTGGAAGTTGTAGATACTGGATACCCAATACGTGTCCCAGTAGGCGAAAAAGTTCTAGGTCGAATATTTAATGTTCTAGGTGAATCAATAGACGATAAGCCAAAATTTGTAGCTGAAGAAAAAATGTCAATTTACCGAACTGCGCCACAATTTATGGAACAAAAAATAGAAAATGAAATTCAAGAAACTGGAATAAAAGTTATTGACGTAATGGTGCCATTTCTTAAAGGATCAAAAATTGGTCTTTTTGGCGGCGCTGGAGTTGGAAAAACAGTTTTAATTCAAGAATTTATAAGAAATATTGCAATAGAACACAAAGGTGTTTCTGTATTTACTGGTATCGGCGAACGTACTCGTGAAGGAAATGAACTTTGGCTTGAAATGAAAAAAACTGGTGTTCTTGAAAATACAGCTCTCGTATTTGGCCAAATGGGAGAGATGCCTGGCGCAAGATTGAGAGTTGGATTAACTGGTCTTACAATGGCAGAATATTTTAGAGATAAAAAGAAAAAAAACGTTTTATTATTTATAGATAATATTTTTAGATTCGTACAAGCCGGATCAGAAGTTTCTGCACTACTTGGACGTATGCCATCTGCTGTTGGTTATCAACCCACACTTGCAACCGAAATGGGCGCTTTTCAAGAGCGCATCACAAACACAATTAATGGATCTATAACATCTATTCAATGCGTTTATGTTCCTGCTGATGACATAACAGACCCCGCTCCTGCAACAACATTTATGCACCTTGATGCAAGCACAGTTTTATCCCGTAAACTTGTAGAACTTGGGTTATATCCGGCAGTTGACCCTCTCGAATCTAATTCAAAAGGCTTGTCGCCTGATATTGTTGGACAAAGACATTATGATGTAGCTAGAAAAATACAAAACATATTGCAAAGATATAAAGAACTACAAGATATTATTGCTATTTTAGGGATGGATGAGCTTGCAGAAGATGATAAAATACTTGTAAGACGCGCAAAACGCGTACAAAAATTCTTGACCCAGCCAATGTTTACTGCAGAATTTTCAACTGGCATGACTGGACGATATGTAAAACGTGAAAAAGCTATCGCAGACTTTGAAAAAATACTTAATGGTGAGTGTGACGAACTACCTGAGCAAGCATTTTATATGGTTGGAACACTCGAAGAAGTTTATGAAAAAGCAAAAACTTTATAAACTTGCCCCTTCGATTAACTCAGGGCGAACGGGAAGAATATGAAATTAAAAATTATTAGTCCAGAAAATGAACAAGAATTTGAAGTTGCATGGTTAGATATAGAAACTTCAGCAGGAAACTTTGTAGTCCTAGAAGGCCATGTACCAATGATTGTAACTATTGACCCAAATAAACAATTTAGTTTTTGTCTTAAAAACGGAAAACAAGAGATTGTTGCTTGCGATGGCGGGATTGTTGAAATTAACAGAGATTTAGTAAAAATACTTTTAAGCTCAGAACCTAGATAAAAAAATGCGCAAAAAACTTGGCCACATAATTTCCGGATCACTAATTGAAGGTTTTGTTCTCAGAATAAATCCAGAAATACAGCTGGAATCTATAAAAACTGGAAAATTTGTATCAATAGACGGAAAACAACATAAATTTTTTTCATTAATAACAGATTTAAAACTAGAAGTAACAAGCCAAGATATTCTATTATTTCCACCAGATCAAGATGACCAAGAAAGTCTTTTAAATTCGTTTTTAGAAAAAAAAGATATTTATGCAACAGCTAATCTAAAACCTATGCTCATGCTGGCAAAAGACGATAAACCATCACCAGTAAAAACTATACCACCACATTTTTCACAAGTATACGAAGCAAATAATAAGGATGTCGCATTAATTTTTGGCGATGAAAACGATCCTAGCAAAAAATTTTTCAATATCGGCACCCCACTTGATATGACAACACCAGTTTGCTTAAATTTGGAAAAATTAACCGAAAGAAGCAATGGCATATTTGGAAAAACTGGAACAGGAAAAACATTTTTAACAAGATTGGTATTAGCTGGTTTAATAAAAAATGAAAAAGCTGTTAACATAATTTTTGATATGCACAGTGAGTACGGCTTACAAGCCAGAAAAGAGGGGGCCGGAGAATCTTTTGTAAAAGGCTTAAAAACTTTATTTGGAAACAAAGTTGCAATATTTTCTTTGGATCCAGAATCTACCAGACGCAGAGGTGGCTGCCCAGATTATGAAATTAAACTTGACTATAGCGCAATAAACATAGAAGACATCTTGTCACTACAAGATGAACTAAATTTACACTCGACAGCGTTAGAAGCAGCTTATTTAATCGCTGCAAAATATAAAAGAAATTGGCTACAAGCGCTACTAGAATCTGGAGAAAATTTAAAAGAATTCGCCCAAGAGCTCGGAGCACACCCAGAATCTATAGCAGCCCTTTATAGAAAATTAAAAAAAATAGAAAAATTACCGTTTTTTACACCTAATGTAACTGGTAAAAAAGAATTATCAGCTGTAGATCAGATGATAGAATATTTAGATAAAGGCATAAATGTAATAGTTGAATTTGGCAATCATACATCAACATTTTGTTATTTATTAATCGCAAATATAATCACAAGAAGAATTCACTCGAAATACGTAGAAAAAACAGAAATATTTTTAGGCTCTCAAAAAAAAGAGGACGAACCTAAAAAACTTATGATCACCATAGAAGAAGCGCATAAATTTTTAAATCCAACGGCTGCAAAACAGACCATTTTTGGTATAATTGCGCGTGAAATGAGAAAATATTATGTTTCACTACTTGTTGTCGACCAACGCCCTTCTGGAATAGACCCTGAAATATTATCTCAAATTGGTACAAAAATTGTAGCACAATTAAATGACGAAAGAGACATTCAAGCTGTTTTAAACGGCGTAAACGGCGCATCAAATCTAAGATCTATTTTAGCATCTTTAGATAGTAAAAAGCAGGCCTTACTCTTGGGCCATGCTCTTACAATGCCAGTTGTCATAGAAACTAGAGAATATGGCCAAGATTTTTATCGCGCCATGAGTTCAAACTTAACCCCCCTAGATATCAATAATGCAATAAACGAATTATTTTAAGTATCCTTTTATATAAACAAATAAACATAAATTTTCTAATTTTATTGCTTAGTTAAAATTACACCTGATAATATAAAAATATAAATAATTTAGGTTTTCAAAGGGGAGATGGGGCATGAAAAAATCAGTATATTTAATAAATATATTTTTATTTAATTTATCAGCATTTAATCTCGCGCTAGCAATAGAAACAAAATTACCAGATAATCCAAATAATTCATCCAATCAAGCTAATAAAAATGGCCATAACTACACGTTAAGCGAAAAAGAAGCACGCGATAAGATTTATAACACTATAGGTAAAAAATTTGGAAATATAAAAAAATATTCTATAAGTCTAATTTGGCCATTTATAACAGAAAAAATAGTCGAAGGAGTAAAGCTTACAAATAGCGAGCTAAGAGAAATAAAAAATATCGCAGAAGAAAATTTAAAATCAAGCGCTAACTCTAAAAGCGTATTAGCAAGAAAAGCATTTATAACATATGTAACACAAGTAGTAAGAAAGCCAATACAACAAACTACGATAAAATGGAAAGAAATTGAAACCTTAGTGCCAGTAACAAATTTTAAAGACGTAGAAAGAAAAAGATATGATGAAAATAAATTAAAACACAGCATTTATAGTAAAATAGTTGAATCGATAAGTAAAAAAAGTTACGATTATACTCTAGAAAAAACTGGAAAAGCTAATATAGCCGAAACAATCCAAAAATATATTGCCAAAGATTTGTGGCAAAAAATAAAATCAGAAGGCACTTCTCTTCAAGAATTTTTAGGCAAACTTAGATGGAAAAAATTAGACCAATTAATTGATAATATCATTAAGCGTGGCTCTCCGGATAAGAACCAGCCTAACAAACCTAATAAGTGATACTTTATGTATAAGCCAAACTTTACCACCTCCTTTTGGAGGTGGTTTTTTATTTAAATATTATAATCCCAAAATCTTCTTAGTCTCAGGAGTCAATAAACCCCTAATTTATATCATTATTATATCATTTGCCGGTAAAAAATATAACACTGTTTTATTAAATAACGCAAGCTTGAAAATACTCACTTCTCCCGTTCGCCCCGAGTTAATCGAGGGGTCGAGGGACTTGTATTTTTGTTAAAATTTATGTAGGCAAATAGTATTACCTGCATATTATGAGCATAACTTTCTAGTGTGCCAGCAAGATCCTTTATTGCCCCGCAGGGGTAATATCACCCTTTTTTATTATTATAATCCCAAAATCTTCTTAGTCTCAGGAGTTAATAAACCCCTAATTACCTGCATATTATGAGCATAACTCTCTAATGTGCCAACTGGTGTTTCCAAAATTTTTGGTATATCAAAAAAACGCTCATCATTAAAAATATGCCTAAATGGCTCAAGACCCAATTTACCATCCCCAATTTCCTCATGCCTATCAACTTTACTTCCCAACTCTTTTTTTGAGTCATTTATATGCATTGCTTTCAAATTTTTAAGCCCAATCACATTATCAAACTCTTGTATCATGTTTTCATAGTTTTTTTTTGACCTAAAATCATACCCTGCGGCAAAAATATGACAAGTATCTAGACAAACACCCAATCTTTTTTTATTCTTGCAATGGTCAAAAATAGATGCGATTTGTTCAAATGTATGCCCAACCACTGTACCCTGTCCAGCCATAGTTTCTATTAAAATTTTGGTATCCCCGGAACTATTTTCCAGTATTTCGTCCAAAATTCTAGATATTTGCTCTATGCATTCTTCTATACTTGACTCCAAACGCGAACCAGGATGTAAAACTAAATATTTAATTCCAAGCTCTTGGCATATTTTAAGCTCATTCTCTAGAGTTATTTTTGACTTTTTACAAGTTGCTGCATTTGGCGAACCTATATTTATAAGATAAGAACAATGCACAACAATATCTATAATATCAGAATTTTTCCAAGCACTTTTAAAGGAAGATATTTCTTGCATTGTGATGTTTTTTATCCCCCACTGTCTATTGCTTCTGGTAAACATTGCTATAGCAGTACAGCCAATTTCTTGTCCACTCAAAATCGCATTTTCTAACCCACCAGCTATTGACATGTGTGCACCTAAAAGCAACTGATGTTTTTTTACTTTACTCTCTTTTTCCATATTTACACTCTTTTATTTTTCAAAAATTTATAATTTTAAAAATTAAACGAACCAGATTACCTATATAAAAGTATTATATTATTCTTGAAAATTAAATACAAAAAAAGAGAGATCCTGTAATCACAGAATCTCTCTTTTTAATTAAAATATTTTATATTATTTTATTTATTTCTTTTTTAATCTTTCAAACTCAGACGCCTCTAATTTTTTAAGTTCTTCTTCTAATTTTTTAAGCCCATCTTCTGCTATTTTAAGCCCATCTTCTGCTCTTTTAAGCTCACTTTTCTCAACATCAGACAAAGTTTCTTTCTCTTTAAGTTTTTCTACTGTAGATTTAAGTCTTTTTATTTGTTCTGTTACTCCAAACTTTTTTACACCTATCTCGCTGCGAGCCCTATTATGTGATAGTACCAGTACATCTTCTTCAGTAAAATCCCATAAATTAGAAGTATTCAATTTACTATCTTCGTCTTTATCAATCACCTTAACTTTTTCTTTTTCTATTCCAATTGGACTTGGATTCTTCTTTTGTTGAGATTTTTTATTTTCAGCTATATTTTTTACTGTTTCATCCGTCCCTTTTTCTTTAGTCCTCTTTTGATATTCTTCAAACTTCTTTTTAAGTTCGTCCGTAAAACTTACTTCGAATTTCGGCTTAACTTTCAATGATTTATCTTTGACAATTGTCGATACTTCTTTTAACTTTTTTCCACTTTCTTTTGTTTTAGTATATTGATCAAGTTCTTCAATACCCGGAGCATCTAAATCTTCTTCATCTTTAATAACTTCACCTTCTTCTTCTTCTGAAGAATCGTCCATTGTTATTACATTTTTCTTAGATTCTTTTTTCTTAAATTCTTCTCCTTCAACTTCTTCAGGCTTAACTTCCTTTGGCACTTCAAATACTACTTTTTCTTCTCGGCCTAAGCCCATTTTTCTTACTAACCCATTTATTCTGTCGTAATAACTACGCATCCTTTTTGAAAAGCTCGCGAATAATTTAACATTTAAGTCTTCTTTTTTTACGCCAAACGCTAACTTAAATGGCTCGGTTTTTTTTACAGATGATTGGGAAACTATTTTCTGAGATTTCTGAGATTCAGGAGTCACAATAGTTTTTACGGTAAACTCTTTTCCTTCTTTGATAAGGATTTCTTTATCATGCAAATCAGAAATATTTACAATAGACTTACCTAATTCGCTAATTAAACGCTCTAATTTTATCTTTAAATCTACTAGATATTTTCTAGATTTTTTCTCATAATTTTCAACATAATATAAAAATTTATCAAGATCACCTGTTCTTTCAAAAGAACTTTTTACCTTAGAAGTACGATCTGTAAGTTCTTTAAATCCTCTACGTGTTAAAATTTTAGTTCTCTCTAAAAAACCAATTGAATTCCATTTAGAATCTTCTTCATCACGCAATTTTCTCTCTTCAGCATTTTCCTCATCTATTTTCTCTTTTTCTTTTCTCTCAATTATTTTTGACATTTCAACAGATCGTTCTCTTATAAACTCTTCAATTTTCTCAAAACTAGACTTAATATCTATAATTTTTTTAATATCATTAATTATTTTTGAAATATCATTATCATCTGCTGTAATTGTCATTAAACCTCTAAATACGCCTTTACTGCTAAATATATATTGATCAAAGCTATTTGCATCATTAAAAACTATCATTTTACTAGGTGAAAAAACCCCATCAACATGATTTATAACAACCAAAATATCTTTATTTTTACTTATAATATCTTTTAAATCTATCTTATTAAAAATACCTCCAAAATATTCATATTGCTTTCCCTTCGCAACCTTTTGTGCATCAAAAATAAACTTTTCACAAAAAGAAACTTCCAAATCTCTCGCAACTGTATCTATTGGGATAGCTAATGCATCAAATGAACCTACCACTCTATCTTCAGTAGCATCTTTATCTTGAAGACTATAAATTAACCTTGTTTTGACAGTCTCATTAGTTAAATTTAAGAAAATAACATCACCGCATACTGCGTTTTTTATAAAAAAACTAGTTAAAAAAATTACAGCTATTTTTAGCTTATTCATATTCGATCCTCCAATATTAGTATTAATATTATTACATTTATTTTTAAAAATTATCTTCATTTAATCCCCCATTTATAAGCACTAACTTATAAACACTATATACCTATATATTACAACTATAGCAAAATAGCAAATTAAAGTCAAGCATAATAAAATAATAAATTCAAATAGCGCTATTTTGTCAAAAAAAACCAAATAATAGCGTGTTTTTCTAAAAAACTTGCTAAAAAAATAATATTATTTATTCTTTACTTAATTAATTAAATATTTACTTTAAAGCCTTTAATCGTGAGCATTGTATGAAAAATATAAAATCCCTTATATTTATCTCGCTTTTATCAATTACAACCTCAAACAAAGCTTATTTCGAAAATTCAACCATAGAAGATATTAAACCATTATCATTATTAATAAAAAATAAATATCAATTAACTTACAAAGTAGAACGTATCGACGCTAAAAAAGAATATTCTCAAAATAAAATAATTTACGACCACCATATTGCCACTCTAGAACTATCAAAAGAAGAAGGTAAAATAAAACCATTTTTTCATGCCTACATATGGCTTGACTACGAAAATTCTAACTACGAAAATAATAAAAACGACAAAAATATAATACTTTTAAGCGAATTTAACGACAAAAGTATATACAAAGCAAAAATGCTTTTATATAAGTATTGGCTGAAAAAAAGCGACTACTTGGAAAAAAACAACATAAATAAAAAACTATTTAGTCCTATGATAAAAAAACAAATAAAAAAATATAAAATCTTAAGCACAGAGCCATTAAAAATAAGAAAAAAGGCTAACAAACAATACAGTAACGTCAAAATAAATTTTAGCTAATAAATTTATTTTTTTAAATCAGGCAAAATTTTTACAATATCCATAACCCATAAATTAGAATTTTCTTCAAACCTTAAAAGCGAATAAATATCATAATTATATTTCAAAATATTACCATAAGAAAAATTAGTATTCTTAGCCAATATAGGAGAAACTAAAAGCGTCCAAACAGAATATTGTGGTATTTTTATAGTCTTACCTGTTAAACAATCAAATTGCTCTTTATCATTAAGCCAAAGCCCATAAGCACCTGCGTGATTTAAAAGTAACTTCATCATAATTCCTGAATGCTGATGACCTCTGATTATAGCACTAACTTGATATTTTTCTTTTTTGCTGCACAAGTCAAGATATTGCCTCGTAAAATCTTTTCCAAACTCTGCAGAACTTCCCCCTCTAGCGCTAGATTTTGCAAAAGTATTTTTATCCAATATAAAATCATTAAATAAAAACCCTGGAATTACACCATTTTCAATTAATTCTGAAGAAACCTCTGCTTGCAAACCAGCTTGACCTTCTTTTTTACCTATTACGCTCTCTATAAATTTTTCTTCGCCACCCAACCAAGCCACACCCAACTCATTTATTTTTTCAGAAAGAACATCACTTGTACTTCCCAGTAAATTATTTGGATCAAATCTAGGCTCTATACCACCATGAACAAACATCATATAATTTACAAAATTATTGCTTTTCACCCCCAAAAACAATACTGAAGGCATAGCATTATAAATTGGATTTATTATTCTAATAAAATCTAACCCTGTTAAACCAAGTTTTTTTTCTACCTCCATAAAAAAACCACCAAATATATCTTTTCTAAGATTCATTATTATATTTTCATGATTGCCTCGTATTAACTCAACCTGATCAGGATTTTCCACCCTAAGTCTCATTGCTAAATACAAAACCTCTAGCCCATCAGGACCTCTATCTACAAAATCACCAAGAAATACTATATAAAAATCTTTTTTTATTATCTTAAATGGATTATCTTTATCTGTATATCCACGCTTTGCAAGATCCTTTATAAGCTCTAACATAGCATATTTATCGCCATGAAAATCTGCGTGCACAGCAACAGCTGATGCTGCAGGAATTATTCTTTTGGCCGCATAATAACCATTATTTTTATCTGATTTATAAGTTTGTAAAAATTTTTCTTTAACTAATTCAAGCTCTTTTCTTGCAAATTCTGGACTATGTACTAAATTTTTAAACCCTAAATCATCATCTAAAATAAATTTTTTTGATTCTTTTTTTACAGGCTGCTCATTTATTATAATTTTCTTTTTTTTGTTTTCTATTTCTTTATGCTCTATATTTTCTAAATTCTCACCATCTAAAACAAACTCATAATTATTTAACTCTAACTCTAAATTTTCAATATATGATTTATGAAAATTTTCAAATAAATTAAGCGAGCTGTTTTTATCAAAGTAACTTTCTTTAACTTTTAGAGATTTATTTTTATCAAAATAACTTTTAAGACTATTACTAATAAATTGTATATTTTTATTCAACTCTATCGAACCAGAAAATTGTTTAAGCCCATTATAATAATTTTTAAGATTTTTATAATTACTTAAAATATCTATTAATAACTTTTCAAGATCAGATTTTTCTATTTTCTCATCTTTTAAAATAGACTTTAAATAATCTCTATCAGAAGTTATCCAAAAAGACTTTACCTTGGACTCTGCTTTTTTATAAATACCTTTAAAATATCCAGAAAATCCCAAATCGTTTATTTTATTATCTTGATTTTGTTTATGTTCTAATTTTTTATACTTTTCTGTGATTGATGAGATTTTAAATCTATTTAATGCGTCAATACCATTTATTACTTTTATAATATTCTCAGCAAACTTTAAATTATAAGAAAAAAACATAACCCCAATTAAATTATTATCTCTATTTATAGCCTGACCTAATTTAACTCCATTTTCATCTTTTAAAAACAATAATTTATTATTACTTCCCTCTTTTCCATCAAAAATAACAATCAAAATATCACTTTTATTTATATTATTTAATTCTATTTTTTTGAACTTATTTTCATCTCTAAAAAACTTACTAGAAATCCAAGATTTAAACGATTCATTTAAAAATGAAAACTCAAAATTTCGACTATTTTCTTCTATTTTCACTATTTCATACCCAAATGGGAATATATATCCAACATTTTCAATTACTTTACCATCAAATTCTTCTAAACTAAATTCTGTTTTTATTTTTTCTTGTGTAAAATTTAAAACAACAATATTAGTCGCTAATAAGTCTTTAATAGAAAAAAACAATACAAAAATCAAAACAATTTTTAGCTTATTCATAATAATTCCAATAAATTTATTAAAAATTATAAAATAATATATAACCCCCCTAGATTTATAAATACAAAAAAAAATAATCAAAAATCAATGAAACACTTATATTTTATAACTTTTATGCTTACAAAAAACATGCTGTTTGTTGACAAATAAGACAAAATCTTTATCATTTAATTTGTCATTAAAATTGTAAAAACAATAAATGCTATACAAATTCTTAATGATAAAAGGTCTAAGTGGCAATAGAAGAAAATTTTGGGATCAAATTAAAAAAATCTCAATTTTTTTATATAAAATTTTAAACAACTTAATAAAAAAGGGTTTTTATGCGTTTCATAAAAAACAAAATTTTTATATTATTTATTTTTCTTGTTTTGATTGACAATATTACTAACGCATCGATAGAATACAGAACTGGAAATGCAAGCGCTAATAGCGATAAAACCAAACTAGAAAGAATATCTGAGTATACATTTTCAGGAAGATTTAAGCCTGGAGACTCTTTTTACGGAAAAAATATAACATATTTAAATGATAATGAATTTTTTGATCAATTTTTTTATATTCGACATACTCTTGATTTAAACCTTAAATATTCATATGGATTTGCTGGTCAAGATGGAAAAATAGATAAAAACCCTGCAGCACAAATGTATTTTTCTATGAGAAACAAGCCAAAATGGGGCTCCTTAGAAATAATCCCTACAACTAAATCTGAATCAAAAGTTCTTGATCACGTTGGGCTAGAGCACCAACACTTTATACCAAGACACATGTTTTGGATAAGAGAAGCATGGCTAGAATTTAACTTAAATGATATTTCTGGAATAAAATTTAATGATAAAAAGCAAACATTTAAGCTCGGAGCATTCCCATTCTTCCTTGGCCGAGGCATTGCTCTTGGTGACGCTTATGCGGTAGGAGCTGATTACTTGGGTTTTTATTCGGACAGTCTCGTAGACCAATATGCATTTGGATTAAAACTTTCTGGTGAGATTGTCAAAAATAAATTATCTTACGATATTTATGGCGCATTATTAAATAATAAGTCTTCAAGCACTGGAGAAACTAATGCCAAAGTATCTGGCCAAGAATATGGCAAACTAAATTGTCCAGAGAGAGGCTTTGGCGTTGTAAATACTGTAGTGGCTGGAAGACTAAATATCACTGCAATAGATAATAAAGAACAGGGCAAACTAACATTTGAACCATATGTGATGGTAAACACAGATAAAGAACAATATATAGAATTTCTAGGCGACACAACAAGCAAATTGGGAACTGTAGGCTTGGCTTGTGAATATAATGGCAATAGATTTGAATTTGGTTTTGATGGCGCTGTTAATATTGGCAATCAATATGTAAAAGGCTGGGATAAAAACGTTATAGAATTACAAAATAGAAATGGTCGCCTATGCTTTGCAAACAGCCACGTTTATGTTGGAGTACAACCTTGCTCAGATACAGCTCCTTCAGATTTAAGCTTATATAAAGCATTAAACGCTGGAACAACTGAAGTAACAAATTATACTGTCGATGGAAGCTCGGTCACAACAACAAATACAATAAACAAAGTTGGAAAAGACTCAAAAACATTAATCACAAATGCAGACAGAGACTGCAAACTTAACGGCCAGCTAATAGGAACAGTTTCAGGTTATTCAGATACAGTTGAAATGCCTGTACCTGTAGCTCCTGCATTAAAAGATCAATTTTATAATGCAAAAGATAGATTTAGAGATCCGTATAAAAACAAATATAAAGGCTTTATGTTTGTAACTGACGGCGCAATAAACTTCTTAAATAAAGATTTAAAAGTTGCTATGACAGCAGGTTATGCATCTGGTGATGCTGATCCTAATTTTGATCGCATAGACGGAGACTACAGAGGATTTATCGGCCTACAAGAAGCATACTCTGGCGTAAGAGTAAATAGTGCATTTTATATGGGTGGCGCTGGAAAACTAAAAAGACCTATAGATACACTATCTAGCGAAGAGAAACCTGGAGAATTTGCAGAAAACGTAGCTGGATTTACTGATCTTGCATTCGTTGGTGGCGGCGTAAAGTGGGTACCAAAAAGAATAAAAAAAAGATTTAATCTAAATCCAAACGTTCTTGGATACTGGCAAACATGGGCTGATAGAAAGTTTGACCTTACTTCTGGAAAACTTTTACCAGAAAGAGCTAGAAGATTTTTAGGTACCGAATTTAACGTATTTATGGAAAAAAATCTTATAGAAAATCTCAAAGTGTTTGCTATAGCATCAGTATTTGTTCCTGGATCACACTATGATGATGTAAAAGGTAAACCAATAAATAAAGATCAACAAAGACGCATTGACCAATTAGATAGAACTGGAAATGACGATGATTGCATTCCAAACGTTGGAACAGACCCTGCTTATGCATTCAATATTGGTCTTGAGTATTTCTTCTAATTTTATAAATAAAACAATTAACAAAAACCCTACATTAATTTGTGGGGTTTTTTATTTTTAATTAGATTATTTAAGCACGCCAAACTATCCAGAATTTAAATATTAATGTATAATTCACATGAATATTTATTAAAATTAAATTTTATTTAAAATAAATTTATATGGTGAAATATGCAATCATTTGAAAGAACCACTCTATGTGGATTAATTGACGAACAATACTTAAATAAAACTATTTCTATATGCGGCTGGGTACAAAAAAGACGTGATCATGGCGGATTAATTTTTGTAGATCTGAGAGACAGAAGCGGCTTAATGCAAATAGTTTTTAATTCAGATTTTGGAAAAGAAGCTCATAAACTAGCACATGATTTGCGTTCAGAATTCGTAATATCCGTGACCGGAAAAGTTATAGAAAGAGCGCAAGAAACAATTAATAATAATATGCCTACAGGCAAATTTGAGCTGCAAGTAACAAATCTTGTAATACTAAATAAATCAAAAAATCCTCCATTTTCACTAGAAGATGCCCAAAACGTAGATGAAGAATTAAGATTAAAATATAGATATATAGATCTAAGACGCCCATTAATGCAAAATCGTATTCGCATAAGACATGAAGTCTGTTTTGCTGCAAGACAATATTTGCATGATCAAGGTTTTTATGAAATAGAAACTCCAATTCTAACAAAAAATACACCAGAAGGCGCAAGAGAATTTTTGGTACCATCAAGAATAAATCAAGGCTGCTTTTACGCTATGCCTCAATCCCCTCAACAATATAAACAACTTCTAATGGCTAGCGGCATGGAAAAATACTTCCAAATCGCAAGATGCTTTAGAGATGAAGATTTAAGAGCAGATAGACAACCAGAATTCACTCAACTTGATATAGAAATGTCATTTATAAATGAAGAAGATATATATAGAATTATTGAGGGAATATTAAAAAATATATTTAAAAAGGGAATTAATGTAGATATTCCTACTCCTTTTGCTCGTATGAAATATCAAGAAGCTTTTGATTCATATGGCTCAGATAAACCAGATCTAAGATTTGGTTTAAAAATTAAAAACTGTTCAGAAATATTCAAAGACACAGAATTAAGCTTTATAAAAGATATCCTTAAAAAAGACGGTCAAATTGGCGCAATACATATAGAAAATCATGAGTTTACAAGAGGATCACTAGACAACTTGACAGATAAAGTGCTAAAAATGGGTGCAAAAGGCCTATTATGGATAAAAATAAAAGATGACAATACTTTTGACTCTCCTGTAAAAAAATTCTTGCCTCAAGATTTTGTCTCAAGAATGAGAACATTATTTCCCGAAATTGGCGAAAATAGCACACTATTTATGGTCGCTGGCTACTATGAAAATGCATGGGATACTCTTGGCAGGTTAAGACTTGAACTTGCAAAAGAATTAAATATTATAAATGAAAAAGAATTAAATTTTTGCTGGATTACAGATTTTCCTTTATTTGATTATGATAGAGAAACTGGAAAACTTGATGCAAAGCATCACCCGTTTACAGCCCCACAAGACGGCTGGGAAAAACTTGAACCTAAAAACATGTTAGCTCGAGCTTATGACGTTGTATTAAATGGCACAGAGCTTGGTGGCGGATCTATCAGAATTCATGATTCTGAATTACAAGGTAAAGTATTTGAACTTTTAGGGCTTTCAAAAGATACTATGAATGCAAAATTTGGACACTTACTTGAAGCACAAGAATTAGGTTTTCCTCCTCACGGCGGGATAGCTCTTGGAATTGATAGATTAGTTATGCTCATGACCGGCTCACAATCTATTCGTGATGTTATAGCATTCCCAAAGACATCTAGAGGTTTTGACCTTATGATGAATGCACCTACAGAAGTTGAGCCAGAAAAATTAGCAGAATATTCAATAAAAATTATGGCTAGAAAAAAGGATTAAGGTAAACGGACCAAAAAAAGGCGAGATTATGAAAATTTCAAAAGTAATAGGCAGAGAGATATTTGATTCAAGAGGTTATCCAACAGTAGAATGTGAACTAACCTTGGAAGGCTCAAAATTAGATAATAATATGTTAAATGGCGAATCATTTGATAGTGACTCGCCAAAAATACAAGACAATCCAATCACAGTAACAGCCTCTGTTGCAGCTGGAAAATCTACTGGAAAATATGAAGCGGTAGAATTAAGAGATGGAAAAAAAAGGTTAGATGGAAAAGGTGTAATAAAAGCCGTAAGAAATCTAGAAAATATTATTGGTCCAGCTCTTATTGGAAAGGAACCTGATATAATCTCTCTAGACGTAGAAATGCTAGAACTTGATGGAACAGACAATAAAAGTAATCTTGGCGCAAATACAATTCTTGCAGCAAGTCTGGCAATATTAAAAGCTCAAGCCATGGACCGACAATTGGAGATCTATGAACTTGTAGCACATTTATGCAAACTAAATGCAGTATCGATCCCAATACCTTTTTTCAATTTTATAAATGGTGGAATGCACGCTAATAATAAAATTGATATGCAAGAATTTTTGATTATCCCAACAGAGCAACATACATTTAGATCTTGCATGGAACTCGCTGCAGAATTATTTTACAATTTAAAATCTATATTAAAAGAAAAAAATCTTGGCACATGCATTGGAGATGAAGGTGGATTTGCTCCACAATTAAGCCATGAAAAAGAAGTTTTAGATATTTTGATGCTTGCAATAGAAAAAACAACAAACATAAGGGGTGAATTTACTATCGCAATAGACGTTGCAGCCTCAACCCTATATGACAGCAAAACAAAAAAATATTCTATTTCTGGGAAGAAATATACCGGATCCGCACTTTGCCAGTACTACGAAGAACTTATTTCCAACTACCCTATAATCGCACTAGAAGATCCATTTGATCAGGATGATTTAGATAGCTGGAAAGAATTTACAACAAACTTTGGCACAAAAATTCAAATAATCGGTGACGATCTTTTTGCAACAAACCCTGATAGGATTTCTAATTTAGCTCCAGAAATGTTAGCAAATTCTGCAATTATAAAACCTAATCAAATAGGCACTGTAACAGAAACTCTGCAAGCGATACTCACATGCAAAGAAAATGGTCTTGATACAATAATTTCTCACAGATCTGGTGAAACTTGTGAAAGTATAATTGCAGATATTGCAATTGGCACACAAGCAGGACAAATAAAAGCCGGTGGTCTAAATCGAGGCGAAAGACTTGCAAAATATAACAGACTATTGCGAGTTGAAGATAAATTAACAATGGAAGCATTGCAATAATTAATTAAAATTTTATACAAGTTAATAATAAACAAAAAAAGCAATTAATTTAAAATTTAGTTGCTTTTTTTTACCTAAAATAATATAAATGTTTTATTGGTATAAATTTATATTATACCATTTGCCGATAAAAAATATAACACTGTTTTATTAAATAACGCAAGCTTGAAAATACTTACTTCTCCCGTTCGCCCCGAGTTGATCGAGGGGTCGAGAGACTTGTATTTTTGTTAAAATTTATGTAGGCAAATGGTATTATTTTAATATAAGGGATATTTAATGAATAAAATTATTTTATCTATTATCACACTAACAAGTCTATCAATAACAACAAGCTCTTTTACAGCAAAAAATATTTATGAAGCAATAGAATCTGACAACATACAAGAAGTAACAAAATTTATTAAAGACGCTAATATAAGCGACAATAATGGCAAAACGCCACTACATGTTGCAGCAGGCAAAGCAAATATAAATATTATAAAACTTTTAATACAAAACAGAACTACAGAGTCTCTTAATAAAACTGACAAAAATGGCTTAACGCCACTACACTATGCTTGCAAAGGTGACGATACAGAAGCTATAAAATTAATTTTACAAAACGGATCCAAAGATTTAATTAATAAAGCTGATAAATTTGGCAATACACCACCATACTATGCTTGCGCTGGCTCAAAAAATAGAAACAGCCTAGATGTTGTTATGGTTTTATTAAGCAATGGAGCCAATATTGATATAAAATCTCGTTCAATTGCCGCTAGAAAACCAGAAATAAAAGAATATTTTAAACTTATCGAAAACCAATCAGAAAATAAAAAAATTAAAGCTAAATAATTTTTTATTTTTTAATTATTAATTAATTTAAATTTAACAAAAAAAGCAGCTGATATTAAAGTTAGTTGCTTTTTTTATTCAAAATTTTATATATTTTTTATATATTTAATTAATTTACAAAAATCTTGCTTTTGCGAAACTAGTTATAAATAATTTAAAATAATTAGTTTGCTTGTAGAAACTGAATTCAGGGGCTAAAATGTTTTATAAATCAAAAATTAAAATTTTTATTACGATAGCACTTTTAAAGATTTCAATTTTGCACGCCAACTGGCCAGAAGAAACTTTACAAAAATTAAGCTTAGATGAAAAAATTGGCCAACTATTTATTAGCGCAGTTATAATAAATCCAGACATAAATGATCCAATAATACAAGAAGCATTAAAAAGAATAGATCAAACACCTGTCGCAGAATTAATAACAAAATATCATGTTGGTGGAATAATTTTTGATAGAAAAACAACCACGCCAAAAGTAGAATATAATTTTATAAATAAACTACAGAAACTGAGCAATATAGAACTACTTATTGCTCAAGATCTAGAATGGGGCTTGGATATGCGCTTAAATGGTGCTATAAAATTTCCATATAATATTACATTAGGCTCAATAAAAGATAATGAATTAATTTACAAACTTGGAAAAGAAATAGGCAGACAATGCCAAATGATTGGCGTTAATTTTAATTTAGCACCAGTTTGTGATGTTAATACAAATGAGCAAAATCCAGTTATAAATCACAGATCTTTTGGCGAAAATCAAAATAATGTTGCACAAAAATCAATCGCTTTTATGCTAGGACTACAGGCGGCAGGACTTATAGCTTGCGCAAAGCACTTTCCTGGCCATGGTGATGCAAGACTAGATTCACACTTAGATTTACCATTAATAGAACACGATCTAGAAAGACTTAAAAACATTGAACTTTACCCTTTTGATAAAATTATAGAATATAACATTATGAGCATAATGATTGGACACTTACAAGTCCCAGCTATAGAACCAGAAGCCAACACCCCCGCAACAATATCTTATAAAATAACTACTGAACTTTTAAAAAAAGAGTTAGGATTTGCCGGTCTTGTAATAACAGATGCACTAAACATGGAAGGCGCCTTAAAATATTACGAGCCTGGGAAATTAGAATTAAAAGCATTAATTGCCGGTGCAGATATTTTATTAAGCCCACGTGATACTCCACTTGCAATTGCAACTATAAAAGAAGCTATCATAAATGGCGAACTCTCAGAAAGTGCGCTTGATAAAAAAGTTTTAAAAATTCTAAAAGCAAAAGAATGGATTGCAAAAAATAAAAATTTAAATAACTCTGGAAATAACACAAACTCATCTGCTAATTTTATGGCTAAATTAAACAGCAAAGAAGCCTATGAACTTAATCAAAAAATATATAAATATGCTGTTACACTAGTACAAAATACAAATGATATTATCCCATTATCGAAAAAACTAGCACCAGAAAACAGTCAAATAGTTGCGCAAGAAGCAGTTATGCAAGAAATTGCTATCAAAAAAATAAAAAACAATATTGCCTGCGTCCAAATTAGCGATAAAAAAACCCAAAAAGAATTTTTCAAGGCCCTAAAAAATAATTTAAACTTTGATAAATTTTATTTATCAAACAATGCAACCATACAAAATGTTCAAAAATTAATATTCAATTTAAAAAAATATGAAACAATAATAATTGGTTTATATAACATGAATAATAATTTAAACGAAAATTTTGGAATTAATGATTTAATTTCAGAATTTATTAAAAATTTGAGTACAAGTAACAATATAATTTTGGCAATATTTGGAAACCCTTACAGTTTAAAACTTTTTGAAAATTATAATTTAAGCGCAATAATTGAAGGGTATGAAGAAGATATTAATGCTCAGAATTTTGCAGCTAAAATAATCACAGGCGAAATAAAACCATTTGGGACACTGCCTGTATCGGCATCAAAAAAATATTACGCCTCACTCGGCCTAACGTTTTGATTTTGCTTAATAAACTTAAAAAATAAAAATCTAATTAAGCCTTTTAAATTAGAATAAATTACTGTTGCATTAGCGACTTGAATTTACCTTATTTTTGCCAATATAAGAAAAAATTAATTGTTTGACATTTTTTTATTGTATGGTAGTATATTAAGTATATATATATTTTAAACAAAAATACTAGCTGTAATTGCAGCTAAAAATGAAGGGTATATCATGTTAAAAAAGACCATAACCAAATTATTCCAAAAAAAGCTTCAATTGCTTACCGCAATGTTGTTTTTACTTAATATTACACCAATAGCAAAAGCTAGAGGAGGGGGAGAATCTGTTGATGAGGCAATTTACAACAAAATTGACTACGCATATACATTCGATCAAAGTAATATACTGTCAAAATATCCAGAAGTTTTGATCAATGAAGGGCTTAATCCTATAACCGAAGGTCAAAAATCAAATAAAATATCTAAAGAATCATCTTGCAGTAAAGCCATTAAAGATCAAGGGGTAAAAATACTAAAAAAACTTCTTGCATCAATAGATTTCTGCAATATGTGTACATATAAAAATTCAAAAAAATGTTATGGAAAAATTAGCAATTGCTGTAAAAAACATAATAATTCAGCTAATTATACCCAATTGCCTACAAATGATATTGATGATCCTATAAATAATATTGCAAACAATTTAACAGACGACGCAGAAGAGCTTAAAACAGAAAATGGCTCTAGAGAAGAACCTAAATTTATTACAGAAATAGAAGAAAATAACTACGAAGAAAACAAAAAAGCATCAGAAAAACTCGATCAAGAATTGCTTCAAGATTATAGAGCTAAGAAAAAACTTTCGATGTTAATTTCTTTAGGCGAACCAATATTCAGATTTGGAACATATGGAGCATTTTTTGGTACCGCATCGTGCTTATTAAAAGAAAGTTTTGGCTTTAGTGCAGGTATCTTTGTAAACATAATTGCTAACGCTTTTGAAGAATTTACAAAAGCATTTTGCAACGTTTTTGGTTTCGAGCCAAATGATTCCCTAAAAATTTATGAAGAACTATATACCAATAAAAAGCGATTTTTACATCCAACGCTGCAAAAATCAATAGAAAATAATTTTAGATTGGGCAGAGAATGTAAAAACGCACTAGGAGAAATTACTAGGTATTTTGATATAGCACTAAATGTCCCTCTAAAGAGCCATAAAATTAAACATCCAAGCAAATATAAAAATGAATTAAATAACTTACTTGACTGTTATGACTATCAGGTAAAAGAAGATTTGCTAACAGCAATACAAGGCCATCATGATAGATTTTCTTCTGTTGCAAAATCCAATGCTAGACAAAAAATAATATTATACCTTCAAGGGCCTCCAGGATTAGGAAAAACATTTGTTACTCAGTCAATATCAAAGTTAATGGGACTGCCAATAATATCTCTAGATGCAACAGATAATATAATTGGAAATTCAAAAGAGCCTGGAAAATTACTCGAAGCTATTTGCTCTCCAGACACCCCTAGAAATGCGATAATATTTATAGATGAAGCAAACCACCTTATCGAAGATGGAAAAGATCTTGCTGCAATCAAATCTCTTCTAGAACCATCTAAAACACATTTCAAAAGTCCTTATCTAAATGCAGAAATTGATATAAGTCACTTTTGTTTCATTCTTGCTGGAAACTCAGAAATTAAAGTGAATAAAGAAAAAGATAACGGAGCTTTACTATCTAGATTTAAAACTATTCATATAAACAAAATGGATGAAACAAGCAAAACGAAAATTATACTTGATACATTTAATAAAATAGTTGGTCTTAACAATGAAAAAACACTGTTAGAAGAATTAAGTAAACTCATTATCTCGCGTATTTCAGAAAATAAAAATCCAGGAGTTAGAGAAATATTAACCGAAGGAGAAGCATTTATTGATAATTATAGAAGAAACAAAAATACTGAAATTTTAAGCGAAGAAACAAAAAAAGCAATACTTGAGCGTACATTAAAAGAAAAAGAAAAAAATGAATACGATGAGAAAGAACGTAAGCTTGACGAAGAAATGGCAAAACTAGAAAAAGTAAAAAAGATAATGGAAAAAAGCAAAAATCTAATTAAGCTAAAAGAAGAAATCGAAGAATTTAACAAAAAAAATCAATAAACATTAATCTTAAAATTTAATAAAAAACCCTGTAATAAATACAATATTACAGGGTTTTTTTGTGCTTTGCGATAATATCAAAATTTTACAACATCATCTTCTTTTTTGTCATCTTCACATTCTGAATCTAAATCGTCCTCATCTTTTCCAAATAACCAACCCATATCTTTTTGCAAATCATCTATAAAATCATGTACAGGCCGATTTCTCATTTCTTCTAAAGCCTCTTCTAATGAAACAGAAAAAGACTTTTTTATTTCTTTAAGCCCAATAAAACTGTCATCTACTACATTTTTTTCAAAATATTTTTCAATTTTGTCAAAAAGTTCAACAGCACAAATATCATTACATTTACAAACCAAAAAAGTAGGCGCACATGAAAAATCATCATAAAGCTCATCAAATAACTTGGAAAATATCTCTATTATTTGCTCACGAGACATTATATTATGCATATATAAAATACCATATGCATCTATAACTGATAAACGCGAATATTCTTCAAAATGTTGGTTAGCTATAATAGAGTAAAGTTCTTGCCAATCACCATTAAATGTTGATGCTAAAAATTCTGGAAGATTCTCTGTTGTAATATCTCCAAAAATTGTATTTACTGATTTATATGGAAATTTACAAAGACGTACAACAAGTTGAAACGCTTTTTGCTCTCTAAACTTTGACAATATAAAAAAAGCAACCATCGCTTCACGCCATTGTTCATAGGTTATATCGCGATGCGAATATGTAAAAAATTTTTCCGCAATTTCAAGAAGTTTTGGAGTTGATTCTTCTCGCTGCGCAACAACTTTTTCTATAAGATCTTTTGGGTAATCTATATCTGAAATTGTAATATATTTCTGCAATTCTTGCACAGCACCTACAATAGCTACTTCTTCAATTTTTACTTTATTTAAATAACTCATTTAGTCTCTTTCAAAAAATTACAATATTTTAATTTAAAATTTTTAATTTATTAAACAGCACTTCTTATATTTTTTACCACTGCCACAAGAACACACATCATTACGGCCAATTTTTGGTCCTGTGCGAACAACTTGAGTTGAAACATAAAAAGGATCATAATCATCTTTGCTGCTTTCTAGCTGTCTAGTATACAATGCACATGCAGCTCTTTTAAATTCTTCATCATAAACTTCTGATTCTTCTTCTTTCCTAAAAAGCCACTTACTTTTATATTCTATATCATCAATAAAATCATAATATGCCGAATCATTGTGTAATTCTTTTAATACTATGCCCGGAGCTTTAGAAAAAGATTCTTTTATTCTTCCACGACTAGAAAATTCATAAGAAATAAAATTGCCAGCAAAATATCTTTCTATCTTTTCAGAAAGCTCAATTGCTTGAATATCCGAACAATTAGAAACTAACTGACTAGGTATAAGCGAAAAATCGTCATAAAGTTCATCAAAAAAACCCGAAAAATCTTCTATTATTTCTTTGCGAGATATTATATTATTTGCATATAATACAATATAAGCATCCAAAGCTGCCCAACGAGAATATTCCCACAAATACTGATTTATTATTATAGAATAAAGCGCTTTTAAATCTCCATTAAATGTTGATGCCAATAACCTATGAGCATTGTCTTTTATAAATTCATCAACATAATGTTCAACTATCTTATGTGGCATTGAGCACAAACGAACAACATATGGAAATGCCTTTGGTTCACGCAATTTTGCAAGTATTAAAATTACAAAAATTCCTTCGCGCCATTTAATAGTCGATATATTTCGTGGTGAAGACATAAGAAATTCTTCCAAGATAGTCAACAATTTTGGAACTGCATGCTCTCGCTGCTCAATAATTTTTTCTACAAGATCGCTAGGATAGTCTGCATCTTGATTTGCAAGACGCTTTTGCAACTCCTGTACAGCATCAACTAAAACCGCTTCTTCATTTTTTTCTTTATCTAAATTAATCATAAATTTTAACCTTAAATTTATTCGCTAATATTGTCATTAAATAATAATTATTTTATAAATAAAACACTCTAAATATTTTAACAACATCATATTCTACATACAATTTTTAATATGATTATTATTTTTTAAATTTTACATAATGCAAATATAAATCACGTAAATTATCATGATCTTCTTTTGTAAATTTATCTTTACTCTCACTTGATATATCTTGAAACTTAACATCACATATATTTAAAGCTTTTACTAATTCTGCAGAGTTAATAGCTTTTTGCTCTTCAAAGTAGCGTTGTTTCTCAACTTTATGGACCTTTACACTCATTGCAATAAAGCCACTAATAAGAGAAAAGTCCAAAATCCATTTATTTGTAAACATTTGCCAAAAACCATTTACCAGGTACTCTAACCTACCTTCTAGCGGCCGATAACTATCTAATAGAACCATCATTATCCCAAGAGGTAGAAAAATCAAGGCAGGCTTAAATTCTACAAAATCTTTGCGTATAGAAGCAAGAATTGCCATTCCCAAAATAACCTGAATAGCCCTGATCTTATTTTTTTTACTTTGCAACTTATTAGCTTCTTTGAATAATTCATTCTTCGTTATTTTTGCATATTCGTAAGCGCTTTGAATTTCCATAAGCTTTTTTTTGACACTAGATAAACCTTCACTTCTATTCTCTTCTTTTTGCCAGACCGATTCAATCATTTTTTCCATACAATTGATACCACCAACAGAAAGTAAAAGAGCAAAAACACTTGAAAGTAAAATTATTTTCCATGTTCGACCATCTAAAACTCTTAATTTACAGGCCATTTGTATATTATGACTCATGCGAATGCCCTTAAAACATTTAAACTATTATTAATTTAACTTGCATAAATTATACGCCAATATTTTAATTTATAAACAAATTTATTATTTTGAAATCTCGCAAAAGATAATAATAAAATTTTCTATCGCTATCTCTCGAATCATAAATTTATATCACCAATTTTACTATACAAGATCTAACTTACTTCTAAAGCGTCTTATCGAATCAAAAAACATTACAAAACCAAATAATAATAATACGCCTATACAAAGCCAAGAATTTAAAAAATTTCCACCTACTAGCGCACTTCTCACGCCCTCAGTAGCATAAGTAACTGGATTTATAAGCATTAAATACGAAAACATTGGCCACACACCTTTGGTAGATGCATAAGAAAATTGAAAACCACCAAAAAACCACATTGGCCAAATAACACGCATCCATACATTTCCAATTTTTTCCATAGAACCAACAATACTTGCTGTCCATAGTGCCAATGTAGCAAAAAGCAAATTAGCCACAATTATTACACCGAGTAATGGAACCCACGAAATATTTGTTATCAAAAACTGATTCCATAAAAGAACTTTTCCTAGTGGCAATATTAACACACTAATCAATATAGTATAAAACGTTTGAGCAAAAATATATGCCAAAAAAACTGTATACAAAGAACATGTAAGAGATGCATGATAACCAAAAAGATTATCCCCTTCAATATCTACTAAAAGCTTTGTTATCATTGGCCATAACTCAAAAATACCCGAAACACCCAAAATACCTCCAAACATAAATATACCATAATCATCTTTTAGACCAAATGATTTCATCAAATATCCCATAACCAAAATCGTACCAGAAACCCAGATTATTTTATCTATTAAATCATCAATAAACGTTGATTTCGCAGAAAAAAGCCTGTACTGAATTAAAGATTTTAAAACTGAGAGTTCATTTTTTAATATCATATTTTACCTTTATGTTAAACTAAATTATTTAGATAATATTATTTTGGTAAAGCACATGTATCAGACATAAGCTCCAAAAAAACATCTTCTAAATTATTTTTTGCAAAACTATTTTTCAGATTCTCTGGTTTATCTATTGCAATAATAGCGCCTTTATCCAAAATACATACTCGATCTGACAAAAACTCAGCTTCATCCAAATAATGCGTTACCAGAACTATTGTAACACCATCACGCTTCAAATTTTCTATTAATTGCCATAATTGACGCCTAATATGAGGGTCTAGACCAACAGTTGGTTCATCTAGCAAAAGTAGTTTTGGAGAATGCATTAAAGATCTTGCAATAGAACAACGTTGTACATAACCACCAGAAAGTTCATCTATTTTAATATTCATGTATCCCTGCAGGCCAAGCATATAACTGACTTGCTCTATACGTAATTTAATAGCCTCATCGCTAAGTCCAAAAAATTTACCTGCAAAATATAAATTTTTTTCTACAGTTAACTTTTTGTCCAAACTTGGCTTTTGTGGGCACAAACCAATTATTTTACGATACTCAAGTAAATTATCGTAAATAGAAACACCATCCCACAAAATAGTCCCTGAAGTTACAGGGTGTTGAGTAGCAATCATAGAAAAAGTTGTGCTTTTCCCTGCACCATTTACCCCAAGAAGTGAAAAAATTTCATTAGATTTAATCTCAAAAGATACGTCACGCACGGCATCTTTACTAGCGCCCTTGTATCTTTTTGAAACATTTTTTAACGCAATAAGTGAAGACATAATTTGCCCTTTAAATTTGCAATTAATTTATAAAAAACATATGATTATAGAAAAACAAAAAATTTATAAGTTAATTAAATAGACATAGGCTTACTTAGCTTTATAATAAACTAAAATATTCAGGAAGCTATTTTCCATATTTTATATCGTATTATTAGCCAGAAATAAATGGGTTCTCGACTTGCTGAAGTAAACTTCTCAATTTGTCATCGCTGTTTAAATAAGCGCACGAATTACTTTTTTTAGAGCTATTAAATTCTTTATTTTTTGCCAAAATAACATTAACATCTTCTGTTGAAATTACATTATTATTTACATCTTTTGTTGCTTGAACGACTGGGTCAAGATTTACCGAGCAACTTGAATTTACCAGCAAATCATCTTGCCTGCAAACCTCTTCAATCAACTCATAAGAGTTTTGACTTGCAATATCTTGCCCATCTTTTAATTCAATTATATCACAATTAGAAGCATTTATATTAGATAAATCACTAGAAACTAAATCACTAGCCGTATTTTTATTTAACACGTTTTTACTAAATCCATACCTGTCTTTGCGAGATCTGCCTTTTAATAAATCATTATTAGCCAACATAGACTCTTTATTTGAGCCAAATTTTGATTGGGCAAATCTCAATTCTTCATTTGAAATAACTTTTTTGTTAATTAAAGTAAATTCATCTATGCGGTCTACTCCATCATCTTTTGAATCAAAAAACCATCTTGTAATAGGATCTCTTAGCTCGTCAAACAAACCGCCATCTTTTGAACAATTTTTTGCAACATTTATATAGTCTTTAGTATAAGTATCCATCCTTCCCATATTTTGTGGTTCTACAACTGTAGCTCTTATAAATACAGTAAGATTTCTTCTCTCTTTCTCTGATCGTCTCGACTTAAAAAGCAATCCTATACCAGGAATTTTACCTAAAATTGGTGTTCTGCCTTCAGAATTTTTTGAATCGGTTCTTATTAAACCGCCTAAAGCCAAAATTTCACTATTTTTAATATTAGCATTAGTGGAAATTTTTCGTATATTCTGTGGATTCTGACCTGTTTGATTAACGTCAACAGTAGTAGATTGGAATTCATTTATATCGATACTAACTTGTAAATTTACCGAAGACTCTCCATCAGCACCAACTCCACCAATTCTTGGCGTAACTTCAACTTTAATATCCGCCTTTACTGGAATAATTTGAACAGAAACTGTACCACCAGATGTACCAGCCGCATCACCTTGTAGCATTTTCTCTACACCAACTGATACGGTTGCAGTCTTGTTATTAATAGCAACAATGTATGGATGAGAAAGAACCTTTACATTGTTATATTTATCAAGGACCTTTAAAACACTCCATGTCCATCCATTTTTATCGCTTATTGTAAACAATGTTGACCCTTCATCACCACTTACAAATGGATTTATTGTTTTCCCAGCAGAATCCACTCCGTCCTGCATCAAATCTGCCGCTAAAGTTTTTGATGTTGAAGAGCAATCCTCTGGGCATATGGATGTTTGTAATGGCGCTAACTGTGCAGACTGAGCATTCATAGGTCGACCATTTTGGGATATATTAAAAAGTGGCGCAAGCGCTGGATTTCTCGTCTGAGAGCCCAAAAATCTATTTCCTTCCATTACCAAGTCTACAATCAATACTTCTATAATTACCTGCCTTAAAGGCTTGTCCAGCTTTTCTACCAATTCTTTAATTTTAATCCAATCATCATTTTTTGCCGCCACTAATATACTGTTGGTTCCAGAATACTTATATTGACCACTCTTATCGCTGTCAACGCCACTATCTTGTTTAGGCCGATCTGTCTCTATTTGTATTCCTTCTGAAAAAAATCTTTCTGGCCCTGATCCTGTAGCGCCAGCTCTTGCTTGAGAACCATCTTCTGGAGCTTGAGCAACAATTTTTGTCAAAACTTCTCTTAATTTATCACAATCTAAATAATCTAATTTCTTTCTATGCAAAATAGATCTACCACCTTCAATTGGTATATCTATAAATCTATAAATAAATTCTTTAATTCTATCTATCGCTTCTTTATTTCCCATTAAAATCAAGGAATTTGATTTTGGCTCAGCTACAACTTTAGTTTCTTTATCAAAATAGTTTTTCTTACTTTTTCTTTTTTTGCCTAGTCTATAAGTTGTTTTAGCTTTTTTACCAATAATTCCTTTGTCAGCATCAGTAAACATATTTGCAACCGTTTCTGCAGAAACATGTTCTAATCTTATTTTCTCTAAAGATTCTTTAAATCCAGCCTTATCTAACTCACTAAATATTTTCATCATAGAGCGAATATTAATTGCTTTATCAACAATTACAACGCCATTTGCTCCAGGAATAAATCTAAATGAAGCTGTTCCGCCTATAGAATTAGGGCCAACCTTATCTCCTGTATATATTTGAATAACCTGCTGAATTACATTACCTCCGTCAGCAGATTGGTCGGATTGCGGAACTTGAATATTGTCAAAATAACCAAGAAAAATTATTCTCTCATCTGTTTCTGGAATATCTTTATAATCGGTATCAACAAAAATACTAGACTGCTCTTCTTTAAAAATTCTAAACGCATTTTTTACTAGATTTTCATCTTTTTTTACAATTTTACGCATGTCGCCCTGTAAGCTCATTGCATAACCAGCAACATCCAAAACTGTATTTAAAGTATCCCAAGCCTCATCTAATGATAATTTTTCAGGGATATCTATTGTTAATTTAGATTTTATAGAATCTTGACCTGAAGGCAAAATAACATTTTCACATTTTTCAGCTGCAATTATATTTATAACATCTACTAAATCAAAATCTTTAAATCTAAAATCTATTTTTTTAAAAGAAGCTTTTTTGCTATTATCTGCTTTATTAAAATTAAATTTATCTTTTATAGTATTTTCGATAGATCCATCTAAATCGAAAGCTGGACATACTGCCAAATCTGTGTAAGAAAAAATAAAACTATTAATACCAAATAATAAAAGTGAATAATTCACAAATAAAAATAGAATATTAAAATTTTTCATCAAATATTCCTCTGTTCCTAATTTCTAAATTGTCTAAAACTATATAAATTGTCTATATCGCCTATACTGCAGCTTCTGTTTTAAGCAAAAGCGTAGATATTTTTAAATGAACATCTATCGCATCAGATTTATTTTGAGACTTTTGAATCTCTAATAAATTTATATTAATTCTTTTTGTTTTTTCAAGTTCTTCTAAAAGAGCACATAACTGCGCCATATCCATACCATCAAGATCAATAGCAAATTCTAGCTCTCTGTATTTATCATCAATCTCTTTTTCTGTAACATTGCCATCTTCTCTCCTATACTCAAATAAATTAAACTTTTTAAGCAAATCTTCAAAATAACCTTTAATCTGAAAATCTGTTCCTTTTTTTAGCATGTCATCAGCTTCTTTTTGCTGAATTTCAACAATTTTTGACTCAGAAATAAGCCTTTTAACAATATCACGTCTTTTATCATTAATTTCTTCTATCTGCTGAGTATATGTACTTACCTGACTGTAATAACTATAAATCATAAAGGAAATAATAATAAATATTAAACCGAACAATAATCCTATATATTTATAAAAATCTTTCACATCTAAGTCTTGTATAAAATCTGTAATTTTTTTAAAAAACTCCATCTGTAAATCCTATACTTTTTTAGCCAATTCAATCTTCATTTCAAACTTCTTGTCCGACACAGGCTTTACATGACTAAACGAATCTTTTCTCGCCCTAATATCTCTAGTTAGCTTGTTAAGCGCATCAAAATCTCTAACTTCTGCACTCAATACTATGCTTTCATCAGGTTGCGAAATTGTCAATTTAGAAACCTTTATTCCTGTTCCCTCTATATCAATAGCATCTTTAAGTGCAAGCAAATTTCTTAAAAATGAAAATCTATCTTTACCTATAAAACCAAAATACTTTTTCTTCTCTTCAATTTGTGTTGTAGCACTTGTAATAGCTTCATCAAGCGTATTTTCTGTTTCAGAAATCTTAAATTTTGCTTTTTTTAATTTTTCTATAGCCTCTTGTTCAGAGCTTTCAATCTCTGCTTTAAGTTTACCAATTTTTATATAATTATTAACAAAAAGCATAGTAATAATAATTATTATACAAAAAAACGCAATAACAAGTTGCTTAACAATTAATCTTTCGCTTTCCAAATTCTCTGAAAACTTATACAAATTAAATTTATCCATTATAACAGAAGGAAAAACTGTCGCTAAACTAATTATATTACTGCTTGGGATTGTTAAAGAATTTTTTATTTGAACATTAGGATTATTAGTTAAACTTGCAGTTCTAAACAATTGGCAATCAACACTCAAAAAATTTCCAACAAACTCTGTAATCCCGACTATCTTAGCCCCTTGACCAAGAATTAAAACTTTTGAAATCTCTAAATTATCTGGCAACTTAGAAATAAAAGACTGAATTGTAAATCTTATATCTGACCAAAAACTTGATGCAACAGAATCTATAGCCTGTTTATATTTAGAATCCTCTTCTTTTTGATACCCATATCGCATAATCATTTCAGCTGCTTCATTTTGAGTTATAGAATATATTTTTGCTAAATCTTTCGCCTGACTAAATATTCCTTTAGGAAAGGTCCTAACAAAAACTATTTGGCCATTATTTATAAAAGAAAGTCTAGTAAGATTAAATCCTACATCAATCAAAACAACGCTTGAAAGAGTATTTTCATATTCTGGTATGTTTTTATAAAAAGAATAAAGAGCTAATAAATCTACAACAACTTTTGTTGGAGAGATTCCAGCATCCGTAAACATTTTTACATGTTCTTGAACCGTATTTTCCTGAACTGCTGCAACCATAACCTCTGAACTATTTTCTGCAGGAATTTCTTTTGTAATAATAAAATCTATTAATGCTTGATTTGCAGCAAATGGTAGCAATGGCTCAACTTCATAATTTATTATACTTTTTATTTTTTCATATTTAACAAATGGAAGTCTTAACGATTTAAAAATAACATTCAAACTTGATATTGAAGTATAAACCTCATCAAATTTATCTAGCGAATTAATTATATTTTTTATAGCCTTTGTAACTTTTTCTTCATAAGTTAATTCATTGCCGGTATCAAGAATTTCATCTAAACAACGCTCTATTACTATTGCTTTACCCTTGAGATAGACTTGCGTAGCTGTAACATGAGTTTTATCTATATCAAATCCAACAATACGCTTTTGGAATATGTAATAATTTCCTAGTCTCTCTGGAATTAATATATTTTTGATCATCAACACAACCCTATCATAAAACCGCTTTATTAATTATGCCCCAAGTCCCATTTCTACCTTTATTTCTTCTAACTTCTTTTTTCCCATCATGCGCCCCTGTTCAATCTTCCAAGCATTGTTTGCTTGCTCTTGATTAACTATAACTGGTGCAATTACATCTTCTTTTTTATTTAACTTATTACTGCTTTTAATATTTTTTCTTTCTGTTTTTTTTGATTTAATTCGCTCAATATTTTTTCTTTTTTTATTTTCTCTTTCTATCTTTTTATTTTCTTTAGCTGCTTTAGCTATTTTTTTATCTTCTTGCGCAGCCCGTTTTGGAGCTTTTACTTTTTCTTTTTTTACTTTTTCTTTTTTTACTTTTTCTTTTTTTACTTTTTCTTTTTTTACTTTTTCTTTTTTTACTTTTTCTTTTTTTACTTTTTCTTTTTTTACTTTTTTATGTCTCGCAGCTTTACCCGTTTTTTTATCTGTAAATTCTTGTTTATTCTTAACTACCGGATTCATATTAGTTATAGAACTTGAAGCTTGCGTTACTCCTTCATCAGCCATAATGCGACCTTCTGACCCTCTTGCAAAAATATAATTATCGAGCTTATACTCAGAAGGCTTTTCTTTAAAGAAAGATCTATCAACAGGATCCTTAGATAATTTAATAGCCTCAAATTCATCCAGTGTATCTTTATATTCCTTTAAATGCCTTCTTGTATTTTCTTTTATTTTTTCATCAGGATCAACAATATGAGTATTTACAAGAATCAAAAGATCATCTTTCTTTTTAGTTTTATTTTTATTTTTAAATAACCAACCAATAATCGGTATTTTACCCAAAATAGGCACTTGACTTAATGTATCATCTGTTCTGTCTTTAAGAAGTCCGCCAAGAGCTAAAACTTCATTATTAGAAAGAACAACTGTTGTTTGTATTTTTCTAGAATTTTTTGATTTAACCGTACCATCCGTACCAACTATAAAATCATCATATAAAACAACTAACTCTGTAACTATCATTCCATCTGAGTTAATTTTTGGAGTAACAGTAACATCTATAAATGCATCATAATTAGAATAAGCATCCGTTGTTGTAGTACCTACAACCTTTTGCGTAACAATACGCTCAGTTTCTCCAAGTTTTACATTAGCTTTTGTATTATTTGTAACTGTTAAAAATGGATTTGCAACTACCTGAGTATTTGTAATCTGATCAAGAACTCCAAATACACCCCAGATGCCATATTTATCACTTCCCAAAGTGACAGCTGTAACACCCGCAGAAGAACCGCCCGTTACCAAACTAATCAAATCACCAAGAAGCCTAAAGGCTCCACTTCCAGGCGTGCTTGCACTTTGATTAACAACTATCTGCTTTGCAGAGCCTCCCAAATTAAGTCCAGAAGTTTGAAAATTTAAAGGCGTTCCATTTGGAGATTTAAACTGATTTCTTAGCTGCGCTCCAAGTTTTTTTTCATCTAAAACTTCAACAGACAAAATCAATATCTCCACTGCAACTTGTTTGGGCGCTTCATCTATGCCATCGATTATATCTTTTACTTTTAAATAATCGTCGTAATCACCACGAATTATAATTCTATTGTTTTCTGTCTCTGGCGTAAAAGTCATATTTTTGAAATATTTATCACCACCACGCAGAGCGCCCTTGCCGCCCTTGCCAGAATCCCCAAACTTAACCAAATTTGTCATCAAATTTGCAACATCCTGCGCATTAGCATATTTAAGATCATAAATATAAAGTGGCGAATAGGGCGTATCAATATCTATATCAATATATTTTCTTACAAAATCTTCTATCGTACCTATAGCTTCTATAGTTCCTAACAATATCAGAGAGTTAGTTCTTTCATCAACTATTACTTTTGCTTTCTTTGGAAAATATAAAGTCTTGGATGGATTTTTTGGACCAAACAACCTTGCTGCTACAGCACTATTTTCGCCTTCAGCAATAAGTTTTTCATAAATTTCTTTTGCATAAGTAGCTTCGCCCTTATATAAACGCAAAACAGACATTGTTTGAGGCATCGTAACTTTATCAAGCTCTCTTACAATTTTCATAAGTATTTTTATATTATACGCATCGTCTGTTATTATAAACGCATTATGATCATTTAACATTAGAAGATCTGAAGACGAACCTTTTAACGATTCAATAACGGTTTTTATCGTATCTAATGGGCAATCTTTTACAAAATATCCATAACGAATTATTCCACTATCAGGCAAATTATCTGTGTTAATATAAACTGGAATAGCAGATTTTTTTGCCTCTGCTATCAACTCTATTCTATGAAATTTTGGATCTGCCATTGGAACAAGAGCAAATCCAGCCATATTTAAAAATGTAACAAAAAGACTCCAAGCCTGCTTTTTCGTCAAAGGCCTTTGAGTTTTAAATGAAATTTTATTTCCTGACAAAGCTTTTGAATTTTGTGCTACCGGAGTTATTGCCTCAGGAGTTATGAACGTAACTTTAAATATTGTTTCAACATAAGCTGCAACATTTGCCAAATCAACATCTTCAAAATTAAATACCACTGTTTCTTCATCATCATTTTCTATTTTTTCTTTAACTACTTTTTGTTGTCCCGCCTGATCTAATAAGTTTTTTTGTGCGATATTATTTGACTTTGGAAATTTGAAAACTTTTCTTAAATTTTTTGCCTCTGGCGCTACATTTTTATTCAAATCTACTTTTATCCCAGACTTTTCCTGCCCTTGCTCTGGCTGCAATTCTTGCTTTTGCTCAGACTTTTCCTCTGAAGTAACCTTTTCTGTTTGCAAAACTTGCGCTTCAATCTTTACTGGATCTTGTTGATTTTTTTCAACCACATCCACAGAAGCTGCCCCTTGTAAAGGCTCTTGATTGCTAACATTAGCATCTAAATTTGCTGAATTATTAATACTAGCTTTAATATTTTCGGCTAATAAACTTTTTTTCTTAATATTTTTATTTGCCTTCTCTGAAATAACAGAATGTGATAATTGGCCACCAGAAGTTAACCTGCCTCTGCACTCTAAATAAGTTGGCATAAAAATATTAAAAACAAAACTAAATAAAAGAACTAAAATCTTAAATTTAAATAAAAATTTATTTATTCTCATATTTCCTTACTCTGCAAGTTTATAATTTTGTTGTTGCATAGGCTTGCCACCAAATCCAAACATATTTTGCCTATCTCGTCGTTTTATTTCATTTTCAGTTGGAGCAAATTGATATTTTTCTCTCAACATTTTATCTTGCTCCTGCTTAATCTGAGCGGGAGTAATATTAGCAGCTCCAGGAAGAGATACTCTTTTTTCCGACTGTACAAATTCTTCCAATTTATAACTCAAAGTATAAACATCTCTTTCTCTCTGCACTTTTACAATAAAAGAATCATTTTGATTAAGTTCTGTTATTTTCTTGTAAATCTCTAACCTATTTCTTGTATTAATTGGCTCTATTCCAATAACAGATAAAACTATGTCTCCTGGCTTTAATCCAAGCTTATAGCCCAATGAATCTTTTTCTATATCACCTATTCTACAGCCAACGCTTTTTCCTTTATAATATGCAGAAGTCAAATGTAAAAGCTCAATAAATTGTGCCAAATTATCTATTCTATCAGCAAACATCGCTTTACTTACAAGATAACTATTTGGCGCATCTTTTTTAACAATTCCATTCCAATCATCAATATTCAAGAATGATGAATCGCTTTGCGCATCTCTTTCTCTTAAATAAAATACTTCTTGCTGTCCATTTGATCTTACAAAAATAATTTTATTATTAAATATTCTTATTAACTGAGCGTCTTCTATTTTATCTCCAACTTTATATACAGCTTCTCTCTTTGTTTTATTATCAGAAATTATTGCGGAACTATTAGATCCATTACCTATCGAGACAATTCCTTTCAAAGTTAAATCTAATGGATCAAAAAATTTTGGCTCCACTACTTCTGGAATTACCACAGGCGAAGACTCCGGAGGCTCTGGCAGAGCTGCAATTTCACCTTTTTTTTCTTTTGAATGCACAACTTTTTTATACGTGCCAAAAATATCTTCCGGCTCATATATTTTTTTAATATTAACTGTTGAGATTTCTTTTACTGTTTCTTTTTTTGACACATCTGGCTCAATGCTCTTTCGAACATCAATATAAACACCAGAAAAAAACATAAAAATTAAAATAATAATTATCAAAAAAAATAAAACACTATTTAAAATCCATAAAGGCTGTCTCATAAGGCGTTCCCTTTTTTTATTTATTCTTCTACACAATACCCATAGTAACAATATTTTGTCAAGAATAAATTAAAAATTTATAGCGAACTAATTTTTCATGTCAAAACTTTTAAATAAAATCGACTTTTTATAAATCTCTATTATGGCGAAGGAACTTTTTCCAATATTTTTTGTATAATATATTCCGTATTTATTTCTTCTGCCTCAGCTTCATATGTCAATAATATCCTATGTCTAAAAATAGCAGGCAAAACAAATTTTACATCATCTGGCGTAACAAAATGCCTTTTTCTTAAAAATGCTTGCGCTCTAGATGCCTTATTTAATGCCAATGTTGCGCGAGGTGAAACTCCATATTGAATAAATGGTTTAATTTTTTGCAGATTAAATTCATCTGGCATTCTAGTTGCAAAAACAAGATTAACTATATAATCTGTCACCTTATCATCCATATGCACTTGCTCAACAAGACTTTGAGCATTAAATATATCTTCTTTTGTTAAAACCTGACCTACATTTTCTATATTAAAACTATTTAGCACTATCTTTTTTTCTTGATCTTTAGTTGGGTAACCTATCAATAATTTAAATAAAAATCTATCAAGTTGAGCTTCTGGTAGACGGTATGTGCCTTCTTGTTCTATTGGATTTTGCGTTGCAAAAACTAAAAATGGCTCGTCTAAACCATATGTGTTAGAGCCAATTGTAACCTGATGCTCTTGCATAGCCTCCAGTAAAGCTGATTGCACCTTTGCTGGAGCACGATTAATTTCATCCGCTAAAACTAAATTTGCAAAAATTGGACCAAATTTCGTTTCAAAATCTTGTGTCTTTGGATTGTAAATTAATGTTCCCACTACATCAGAAGGCAAAAGATCTGGGGTAAATTGAATACGATTAAACTTTAAGCCAAGTGCTTTTGTAATAGCTTTTATCATTGTTGTTTTTGCAACTCCAGGCACACCCTCTAGCAAGATATGACCGCTACTTAAAATCGCAATCAAAACTGAGTTTATGTTTTCTTGTTGCCCAACAATAACTTTTGAAACTTCATAGCTCAGGCCCTGAAATTTTAAACTTTCTTCTTTAATTTTTTCTATTATCAAATTAGATCCGTCTATCATAGCTAATCCTTAAATACTGCTCTAAACTTTATATTTAATATATTAATATATTAACAAGATTTTATAAATATTGCCAAAATCTTGTAAATTCATAAAACTATAAATAAATATATTTTATAAAAAATAAACTGGAGAAAAAATGATACTTTCAGGAAAAAATATAAAATCAAAACTAGGAAATGAAATATCAATAGAGCCATTTTGCGAAAGCCAGCTAAACCCAAACAGTTATAACTTAAGATTAAATAACGAACTACTAGTTTATAAAAATAAAAATCTTGATATGAAAAAAATAAACGAAGTAGAAAAAATAATAATTCCAGAAAATGGAATTATTATTGAACCAGGAAAATTATATTTGGGTAGAACTTATGAATATACAAAAACAGATTGCTATGTGCCAATGCTAGAAGGCAGATCTTCAATTGGCAGATTAGGATTATTTATTCACGTAACAGCAGGATTTGGCGACGTTGGATTTAATGGTTTCTGGACCCTTGAAATTATGAGTATACAACCGATACGCATATATCCATTTGTCGAAATTTGCCAAATATTTTATCACTCAATAGATGGCGAATATACAAAATACAAAAGCAACAAATATCAAGATAATAAAGATATACAGCCCAGTTTGCTTTACAAAGATTTTGAAGAAGAAGCTGGTTTATAAAAAATAAAAAATTTTTATAAAATTTAATAAGCATCTCTAGACGTTGGCTTTTCAGTTTGAATTGGACCATCAGCAAGGCCTCGTATAAACTGATGAATATATGGATTATCACTTTCCCAAATTGTTGAAGCATCTCCAAAAAATTTAATTATTCCATCATTAAGCAATGCAACTTTATCAGCATAATCAAAAATCTTAACGTCATGCGTAATAACTACAGAAGTTAAACCAAATTTTTTTTGAGTATTGTACATAAGTTCATGAATAACTCTTGATGTTATTGGATCCAAACCAGTTGTTGGCTCATCATACAATATAACTTGAGGATTTGTAACAAGAGTACGAGCTAGACCAACTCGTTTTTTCATACCACCAGAAAGTTCTGATGGAAATTTATAAAGATTATTTTCTGTTAAATTTACTAATTCAAGACTTTTTTTAACTATAGGTAAAACATCTTTAATAGATTGACCATTTTCTAAAAGCTTAATACCAATATTTTCAAAAACGTTTAAAGAATCAAGTAGTGCCGCAAATTGAAAAACATAACCAAATTTTTCCAAATGCTCTCTTCTGTCATGCTCATTCATGGCAATAATATCTTGCCCATCTACAAGTATTTTTCCAGACGTTGGCTCAATAAGACCAATAATTTGTTTTAACAGTACAGATTTACCCTCACCAGATCGACCAATTATACATGTCATTTTTCCAGACGGTATTTTTAAATTAACACCATCTGTAACCCATCTGTCATCAAATTTTTTTTTTAAATTAACTAGTTCGATCATTTAACAACACCCAAACAAAAATTTTATAAATTTTCTAAAATTTTTGTTATAAAATAATTTGATACTAAAACCATAATCGAAGACATAACAACACTTTTAGTCGTAGATTCACCAACGCCTCTTGCGCCACCATGAGTTCCATAACCCTTGTATGTTCCAACCCAAGTCAAAATTAAACCAAAAATACTTGCTTTAAACATGCCTCCATAAATGTCTGACATCTCAACGTATCCCCTTATTGCCGACTGATAATCCTCTGGACTCAATCCCAAGGTGTAAACACATACGATATAGCCGCCAATAATTCCACAAAGCATTGTAAACAACGCCAATAAAGGCATAACAATAATACTAGCTAAAACCCTAGGAACCATCAAATATTGAAATATATTTATTCTCAAAGTACGCAATGCATCTATCTGTTCAGTAATTTGCATTGTTCCAATTTCAGCCGTAATTGCGGATCCAGCCCTACCGGTAACCATCAAGCCAGTTAAAACTGGCCCAAGTTCACGAATCATACCAAGGGCAACTATCGCACCAATCATATGTTCGCCACCAATACGTCTAAAACCTATATATGATTGCAAAGCTAAAGCCATACCAGAAGAAGCTCCAGTAAGTGCTACAACAGCCATAGATGATGAGCCTATTTGGACCATTTGAGTTAAAAGTTTAGATATTTTGAGCTTAGTAGAAAATAAGGTTATAAATATTCTTGCAAAAAATATTACAAAAGCACCTGCCGCATTGCAAGTATTTATAACACTTCGACCAACAAATTCAAAAAAATTTGAAATCATTCGCCTTATTACTCCTATACTCATATGTAAAAAATTATAAAATTTACAATAATTTTATAATTTTAATTTATTGTTTTGATGCTTCGCTTGCTGTATTATCCGTTTGCTCAACAGGAGCTTCTGTTTTAGGTGTTTTTTTTGCTATATCAGCTGTAGGAGCAATTGGCATTTGTACTTGTTTTTTTGCATACTTATTTTTACCTAAAAAAGTATCATAATTAGCCACTTTTGAACCTAATAAAAATAAACCTAAAGAGCCAAACATAAAAATCAAACCTAATACCCATGTAATTTTTTGAAATATATCCTGTCCACCAGATCCACCAAAAAGCATTTGAGCTCCGCCAAAACTGCTTCCAAGTCCAATTCCGCCCTTGCCTTGCTGAATCAAAATAACCAAGATTAATAATAAACAAACAATAATTAAAAATGCAACTAATAATCCGTATAACATTATCTTATTCCCCAAAAAAATAATAAAAATTTTAACATCTCAAGCCCATTATATAACTATATAAGTTCTATCGCAAGCATGCATAATTATATAATTAAAATATATACTACAATTCTACTATTTTTTTAAACTTTTTAAAATCTAAACTTGCGCTTCCAATCAAAAATCCACTTAAATTTTTTATTTTTTTAAAGTTTTGCACGTTTTTTTCGTCTACACTGCCACCATACATAAGCTTTATTTTATTATCTAATTTAAATTTACATGCAACTTGCAAAATAAGGTCAAAAACTTCTTCAACATGACAAATTTCTGGCATCATGCCAGTACCAATAGAATAAACTGGTTCATATGCGATATAAAAATCAATATCGCAATAGCCTGCTATAAGTTCAAATACTGCTTCAAGTTGCTCTCTTATTACAATATCATATTTTTTCCCCAAAAAATCTTGCAAAAACTCTCCTACACAAAAAATTGGTGTTATTTTACTATCTGATAAACGCAATATTTTTACAGCTAACTCTTCAGGAGTCTCTCTTATATATTCTCTAACTTCACTATGCCCAATAATACAATAAATACAACCAATTTGAGCCAAAGATTCAACCGAAACTTGCCCCGTAAAAGCGCCAGGCTCATTTACAGAACAATCTTGAGCCCCAATGGATATCTTTGTATCTTTAAATATATCATGAATGCTTTTTATCTGAGTAAACTCTGGAAATAAAACAATTTTTTTATCTTTCAAGCCAGAAATAGCTACAAAATCTTCATAATTTTCACCACAAAAACCAATCGCCTTATCAAAAGACATATTCATCTTCCAATTTGCTGCATATATAAACATATTTACGCCAATCTTTAATTATAAATTATATAAAAATAACCATATTATATTCTCATACAATTTATAACATCGACAATTTAAAAATAAAAGAGCATAAAACTTAAATTTTAAGTTTTATGCTCTTTTAATAAATATTTTAATAAATACCTATTATCTCACTTCAATTTTAGCTAAATCACTATATAAAGACTGTATTTGAGGTTTTATTCTCTTTATATCTGCTGCATAGGATTTATTTTTATACGCAGATAAACCTTCCATCAATTTGTTTCTTAAAGATATAATTTGACTATCATATTTATCAGTAATTTCATCTGCCACTAAACCTTTAACTTCTGTTGCTATTCCAGCGCCTTCTAAGCCCCACCACCACCAATACAAATATGATCCTCCTTCAGGAAGTAAAAATAAGGATTTTGGAACAGGTATCATTTTAGACCTATAAACTATAGGGAAAATACCATCAACAAGTCTTACCCATTTAACCATTGTATCTCTACGCCCAAAAGATATTCCATCTAAACTTTTACCTTCTTTCAATTCAACTTTAAAGATTGCCTTTCCACCAACTGGTATTTCTTTGGTAATACCTTCCACAGAGACAATAACTGGATCTCCTGTCTGATTATTTATATCAAAATCGCAAAATAAATTTGCAGAAAACAGCATCAAAAACATTGCATCTGTTAAAATATACACCTTTTTCATCATAAACGTACCCCTTTTGGTTAAAATATTAAAAATATAAATACAACAACTTTTTCTATTATTTCTTTATCTATTATCATGATAACAAATAATATTTACAAATTGCAATAGTTTTTTTGTTAAAAGAAAAATTTTTTTGATTTAATAACCTAAAAAGCTTTGTTTCGACGCTGCCTATGATAATTTACAGCAAAATGATGCGCATAATCCCTTAAGGCGATTAATAATCTACCTATGTCTGTTTTTAGATCAAGATTCACCCCTTCTGGCAAGTTTTTACTAAAAATAGTTTCCTCTCGCTTTGCCAAACTTGCACAAGGCACATTTTTAACCAAATCAAGAGATAAAATTGCATTTAACTGACCCTTGCCTCCATCAATTAATATAAGATCAGGAAAATCTTCCTTTAGCTTATACCTTCTTAAAACAATCTCTTGAAGTGCTGCATAATCATTTTGCTCTTTTATAGAATTTATTTTAAATTTTCTAAATTTATTTTTATCTGGTCTACCATTTGTAAATCTAACACATGACCCAACCAAAAAACTGCTTTGAAAATGAGATATATCAAAACAATCTATAGATCTAATTGGCTCATCTAGCTTAAAAAACTCTTGTAACTTAAGATCAAGCCCCTCAATAGAGTTATAAATCTTACCAACTTGCGATACAGAATCAAAAATCTGATTCTCAAACTTATCTTCACTAAATTTTGTTTTTATTGTATTTAAAATAACATCCAAAGTGTCAACATATTCCTGCATATGCTTAGATTTTTCAAACTCTAAATTTTTATTATAAGTCACAATTTTTTCGTTTAAATCTAATAATATTTTTTTATGATCTTTTTTTAATACATCATGCGCCAACTGGACCCTAAAAAGATAATTTTCTCTATCAAAATCGCTTTTACAATTTCCAGCACAAAGTCCCAAATGATAATCCAAGCAACCATTTTCAACAAGCTTATTACATAAATTAAGCCTAAAAGTGCATACCAGATACTCAAACATCTTTTTAGCCTGAAATTTATGTAAAAATGGCCCAAAATAGCGACCCTTAATATCTTTATTTCTAACAAAACTAATTTTTGGTAAATCTTCATCTGTAAAAACTATATACACAAAAGGCTGTCCATCTTTTAAAAGAATATTAAATTTTGGCTGATATTCTTTGATCAATTGCGCCTCTAAAAGCAAAGCCTCTGTTTCACTTTTAGTAATTATATAATCTATAGACTCATGTTCTGCAATAAGCATATTAACTTTATGCTCCAAATGGCTTTTTTGAAAATATGAACTTACACGCTTTCTTATAGATTTGGCCTTACCAATATAAATAACGCAACCATTTTTATCTTTAAATATATAAATCCCGGACAATTTTGGCAATAACGTTAGATCTACCATACTATTAACACTCCATGCAAAACACTCCATAATTAATATTATTTACAAATATAATATAACATTATTAACAAATAAATGCAAAAACCCTTTAAATTAAGCACTAAAAACCCCCCCTTTTGACTTATGTTCGTAAAAATATATTATTTTAAATAAGAAAGTTAAAATTTTTAAACAAATAATAATATTTTTAATGGAGGACAATATGAAAAATACATATTTTTCAAAAATTTCGCTAATATTTTTACTATCAATAGGCTTTTATTCCAATAATTTATTATCTATGGGCAATAATCAAGAAGAGATATTAAAACAAATACAACAACAAGAACTAGACAAAATAAATACAATAATAAGTCTAGTTAAAGAAAGCCCATCAATAACATTAGATAACTTAATAAAAATGGAATTTAATTTAAGTAATATCGAAAAAGCAAACTTACAATTGAGTAATAATAATTTAGCGACAGAAATAGCACAAAAAAAACAAGACAATAAGAATAAACAAACTTCAATAAAACCAGAAAATTCAGATCAACCAAGAGAAGATACTATTGCTAGATTTATCATGGGAGCAGATGGAATAAAAATCCCTATAGACGATGATAAAACAGATAATTGCGATTTAGCATGTGAAATATTAAATAATCCACAAATAACTGATAAAATTAATTACATTATTGATACGTTAAATATAACGATGGATGAACTTAATTCAATTAAAAAATATTGCGCTAAAAATAAACTAAATATCTTTAATGAAGAAATATGCAATGAAATAGATAAAAAACAGGAAGAAATTACGAAAAATGAAAGAAAAAAAGATCTAGAAGAAGCTTTAGAAGCGCAACGAAAGCTCGTAGAAGAAGAAGAGTTAAAAGAAAAGTTAAAAAAAGAAGAAGAAAAAGCAAAAAATCTTGAGCAAAAAAAAGAAGAAATTATAGAGCCAGAAGTTGTTGCCGTGCCTTTAACTCCAGAAGAATTAAGAAAAAAGAGACTAGAAGCTTTTAACAATAAACAAAAACAAGAAGTAACAGTTGAACCAAAAGTTAATAAACCAGAAGAAATTAAAAAAGAAGTACTTGTTGAACAAACTATAACACCAGAACAAAAGGCACTTGAAAAAGAAAAGCTAAAAGCTGAGAAAAAAAATAGAATTAAAGCAAAAAAAGAAAAAATACTAGAAATAATTAGGCTTTCTAAAAATCTAAAAAATCAAGAAATAATAAATACTCTTGAACAATTAGGCTATAAAGAGAAAAATTTACTTAAATTCATTAATGATAATATAGAAAAAATAAAACTTGAAAAAGAAACAGAAGAAAAAGATAAAAATAAGAATCCAGAAACAATAAAAGACGAACAATCAGAACTAAACATGGCGCAATTGGCACAAGAAAGACTAAGAAAACAATTAACTCAAAAAGAACAAAAAGCTAAAAAAATAGAAGAAGAAACGAAAAAAGATCCAGAAGTAAAGCCTGAAATAAAAAAATCGGCTTCTCCTGAAACTACAAAAACTGACACAGACAAAAATAAGACGGCAACTGAAACTCCAAATGGTGAGAATGAGCCTAAAGAAGAAGATTCTAGCGCAAAAGCAAATTTTAATGACATTGTATCAGACAATAAAGCTATTAAAATTGCACTAGCTATCGCAGCTTCAGTTGCCATAGTATATATATACAGACTTTTTGCCGATAAATAATCGGGTAGGAGGAAGTGAGATTACTCACTTCCGACCTCCCACACCACCGTACGTACCGATCGGTATACGGCGGTTCATAAAGCTTCACACAGCTCATCATATCTCTTAACTAAACTTACAAGTCC